>OKSO01000025.1_pt1 | contig 62559 bp, 61 predicted proteins | sample 1606241 | NCBI WGS metagenome assembly OKSO01 (sample SAMEA3879540, study PRJEB24766) | human gut metagenome | biome: human-associated habitat; feature: feces | place: USA | collected 1985/1987
AAGACGCTGATGGAGCAGGACCTCCGCGGCGAAATGACGGCGCCGTAGCTCACGCGAGAGTGTCGCGCAGCGCGGCGAGCGCCATCGGCGTATCGACGTCGCGCAGCTCGTCGGGAGAGATCTCAAAGAGCGTCAGCGCGTCCTCGTGGCGGCGGATGACGGCGCTGCCGCCGCAGTCGCCTTGCAGCGCCCGCAGCTCCGGAAAGAAGCGGGCGGGGAACAGGCAGGGATTGCCCCGGATGCCGTTGTGTCCCAGCGCCGCGATGCAGGCGGGATGTCTGCAGTAGAGATCGAGCAGCCCCTCCACGCTGGCGCGCTCCAACAGAGTCTGGTCGGACACCAGAAACAGCGCGGCGTCGCAGTCTTCCAGCGCGTCCAGGCCAAGGGAGATGGTGTGGCTGACGCCCCAGTCCGGGTGGTGGTTTTCCACGGGCGTGAAGGAGAAGCGCCTTGCGGCCTCCGCCGCCTCCGGATACTGGGTGACGACCGCCACCCGGCACAGCCGGTGGGCGGGTACGGCCTCCAGCGTGCGGCGCAGGAGGGACTTGCCGTCCACCTCCGCAGCCAGCTTGTTCTGACCGAAGCGGGAGCCGTTGCCGGCGGCCATAACGACACAGCCGATACGCAGCTTTTCCACGGGATCACCTCCATGCCGGTAGTATACCCGCAAAATGGAAAAGCTGTCAAGAAAAACGGCGTTGTATCCCAAGTAGGATAACGGAAAAACCTTTTCAAATCTGCGGGTTTATGATAGGATAAGGTAATCATCAGGCTTAACTGTTACCGAGTCAAATCTCGCTTACAAGGAGGAGTATCGGAATGGGTGAGGTAGGAAAGAGCCAAGTCAGGGTGGACGCCTTTGACAAGGCCACAGGACGCACCAAGTATTACGAGGATCTGATGCCCCAGAACGCGCTGTATGTGCGCATCAAGCACGCGGAGATCGCCCACGGCTTTGTGAAGTCTGTGGATACCAGCGCTGCCGAGGCCATCACGGGCGTGGTGAAGGTCATCACCTGCTTCGATGTGCCGGACATCGTGTTCCCCACGGCGGGCCACCCGTGGTCCATGGATCCCGGCCATCAGGACGTGGCCGACCGCCATCTGCTCAACCGCCATGTGCGGTATTGGGGCGACGATGTGGCGGTGGTCATCGCGGAGGATGAGGTGTCCGCCATGCAGGGCGTGCGGGCGCTGAAGGTGGAGTATGAGGAGCTGCCCTTCGTACTGGATGTGCAGAAGGCCATGGAGGACGGCGCACCCCAGCTCCACGAGAACTATCCCCACAATATCCTGAAGCACACGGATATGCGCAAGGGTGATTATCAGGCCGCCATACAGGAGCCGGGACTGATCAAGGTGGAGGGCTGGTACGATACCCCCACCGTGCAGCACTGCCATATTGAGAACCACGGCTGCTTCGCCTATGAGGAGAACGGCCGGATCGTGGTGGTGACCTCCACCCAGATCCCCCATATCATCCGCCGGGTAGTGGGACAGGCGCTGGGCCGCCCGTGGGCGGATATCCATGTCATCAAGCCCTATATCGGCGGCGGCTTCGGCAACAAGCAGGATGCGCTGTACGAGCCGCTGTGCGCCTACTGCACCACGCAGGTGGGCGGCCGCCCCGTGCGCGTCGACTGCTCCCGGGAGGAGACATTCGTGTCCAACCGTGTCCGCCACGCCATCCGGTTCCACATCGTGTCGTGGCTCCGGAAGGACGGCACCTTTGCCGCCCGAAAGGTGGAGTGCTTCTCCAATCAGGGCGCTTACGCCTCCCACGGCCACTCCATCGTGGCCAAGGGCATGGGCTCCTTCGCCCAGCACTATCCCTGCGACAACATGGAGAGCGATGCGTGGACGGTGTTCACCAACCGCCCCGCCGCCGGCGCCATGCGCGGCTACGGTATGCCGCAGGCGTCCTTTGCCGACGAGGCCAACGTGGACGACTGCGCCAAGGCGCTGGGGATGGATCCGCTGGCCTTCCGGATGCAGAACATCATGCCCCAGGGCTTTGAGGACGGCTTCAGCCACAACGTGAACTACTACGACTCCTACCGCGACTGCATGAAGGTGGGACGGAAGTACATAGACTACGACCGGAAAGTGGCGGAGTACGCCAAGGAGACCGGCCCCATCCGCCACGGCGTGGGTGTGGCCACGTTCTGGTACAACACCGCCGTGTATCCCATCTCGCTGGAGACCTCCAGCAACCGGATGCAGCTGAATCTGGACGGCACCGTCACTATGCAGTGCGGCGAGACAGAGATCGGACAGGGCGCCGACACCGCCTACGCCCAGATGACCGCCGACGTGCTGGGTCTGAAGAGCTATAAGGACGTCCATGTGGTGTCCTGTCAGGATACGGACATCACCCCCACGGGTCTGGGCGCCTATGCCAGCCGCCAGACCTATACGGCGGGCTTCTCCATCCGCCAGACCGGCCTGCTGCTGAAGGAGAAGATCCTGCAATACGCCACCGACCTGACCCGTCAGGCGGTGTACAACATGGATATCGTGGACGGCAACATCGTCCGCTCCACCGACGGCAAGGTGCTGATGAGCCTGCAGGAGCTGGCGATGACCGCCCAGTACAACGCCGCCAAGAGCGAGCATATCACCGCCGAGTCCACGTTCACCATCCGCAACAACGCCTATTCCTTCGGCTGCACCTTCGCGGACATCGAGGTGGATATCCCCATGTGCAAGGTGACGGTGCGGGATATCATCAACGTACACGACTGCGGCAAGCTCATCAACCCGGCGCTGGCCGAGGCGCAGGTACACGGCGGTATGTCCATGGCCATCGGCTACGGCATGGGCGAGCAGCTGCTGTTTGACGAGAAGACCGGCAAGCCGCTGAACAACAACCTGCTGGACTACAAGCTGAGCACGATCATGGATCACCCCCATCTGGAGGCGCAGTTCGTAGAGAATCCCGAGCCGACGTCGGCCTTCGGCACCAAGGCGCTGGGCGAGCCGCCGGCCTGCTCCGGCGCACCGGCCATCCGCAACGCCATTCTCAACGCCACCGGCGTGGCCATTGACCAGAACCCCATGAATGCCCACATCCTCTTCCAGCGCTTCAGCGAAGAGGGACTCATTCAGGACTGAGGAGGGACGAGCTATGTATGATATGTTGGCACTGTACGAGGCCAAGAACGTACAGGACGCGGTGCGCCTGCGGCTGGAGCATCCCGAGGCGCAGATCATCGCCGGCGGCACCGACGTGCTGGTGCAGATGCGCGAGGGCAAGCGGGCCGGAAAGGCGCTGATCTCCATCCAGAAGTGCGATGAGATGCGGGGCGTCTCCATCGACGCCGAGGAGAATATCCGCATCGGCAGCCTGACCAGCTTTACCCACATCACCAACGATCCCGTCATCCAGCGGTACATCAACGTGCTGGGCGAGGCGGTGGACATGGTGGGCGGACCCCAGATCCGCAACGCCGGTACCATCGGCGGCAACACCTGCAACGGCGTGACCTCCGCCGACTCCGCCTCCACGCTTCACGCGTGGGAGGCTATCGTGGAGATCACCGGCAAGAACGGCGTGCGCCGCGTACCTATCAAGGACTTCTACATCAAGGCGGGTACGGTGGATCTGCGGGTGGAGGACGGCGAGATCCAGACCGCCATCCTCATCCCCAAGGCGTCCTACGACCGGACGTGGGGACACTATATTAAATACGCCATGCGCAACGCCATGGATATCGCCACGCTGGGTACCTCCGTCAACGCCCGGCTCAGCGCCGACGGCAAGACCTTCGAGCGGGTGCGTATCGCCTTCGGTGTGGCCGGCCCTGTGCCTATGCGGGCGGAGAGCGCGGAGGCGTTCATCAACGGCAAGGCCGTGACGCTGGAGAATATCGAGGAATTCGGCCGCAGGGTGCTGGAGGATATCCATCCCCGCGATTCGTGGCGCGCCAGCAAGGCGTTCCGCAGCCATATCGCCGTGGAGAGCGCCAAGCGGTGCCTCATCGAATCTGTGAAGCTGGCGGGAGGTGTGCTGTAATGGCGAAGAAGCAGTATCAGCTGGTGACCTGCACCATCAACGGCAGGGAAGTGGAGCAGATGGTGGATGTGCGCGCATCCCTGACCGATATGCTCCGCAACGACTTCGGCCTGACCAGCGTGAAAAAGGGCTGCGAGGTGGGCGAGTGCGGCGCGTGCAACGTGCTCATCGACGGCGAGTGCTTCAACTCCTGCCTGTATCTGGCGGTGTGGGCCGAGGGCAAGCACATCACCACGCTGGAGGGACTGATGGGCCCCAACGGCGAGCTGTCCGACATCCAGCAGGCGTTCATGGAGGAGACGGCCATCCAGTGTGGCTTCTGCATCCCTGGCTTTTTGATGTCGGCGGTGGAGATCCTGGATCGCGGCGTGCTGTACAGCGATGATGAGCTGCGCAAGCTGCTCAGCGGCCACCTGTGCCGCTGCACCGGCTATGAGAACATCTTCAAGGCGGTGAAGAAGACTATGCTGCGCCGTCTGGGCAAGCTGGACGACCCGTTTTTGAATACCTGAGAATCAGAAAACAGCGCCCTGAGCCGCACGGCTCGGGGCGCTGTGTCGTATGGGCGGTTCTTACGGGTTGACGGGGATGGTCAGACTGCCGAAGCGGATGTGATCCACCTGCGTGATGTCGATGGGAGCGGGGTAGAGCCAGTAGAGATCTGCATAGCTGTTGCTGAAACCGCCGCCGCATACACGCTCCTCATCAAGAATGATCTCGGTACCGTTATCCAGCACCAGCGCCCAACCTCCCTCCGGCTCACAGAGGGGTGCGTCAAAATCATCTGTGCCGTCGTACTCGTACTTCGCCTGTATATAGGTGCTGCTGATCCGGAAGGTGTCCAGATAGATCGTGCGGTCCGGCTGGGTGCTCGCTGTTGTCAAGCCGCCGGCATCCACTTGAATGGGCGCTCCCTGCGCCGAAAGATCGGGCAGCGCAAAGCGCCAGTCGCCCTCCAGCACCGTTTCGGTGTAATGGCCGTTCACGCCGATGGCCAAGCGCGTGATATGCAGGTACTTGGGCAGACCGTCGTTGAACCGCAGCGTACTGCCGGTATGTCGCAGAGCGGCGTGGTCACTGAGCATCTGCGCTTCCAGACACAACACACCCTCCAGCACGTTGTCGCCGCGAGAACTGTCCTCCCACGAAACCGAATAGCCTAAGCCGCTGAAATCATAGTCTGTCGTTTCCAGAATGCCGTTGTACGCCGTACCCACCAGCTGCAGTTCTCCCTCTGCCTGGGGGTCGGGGATGCGCAGCACTGTACCCGCCGGGGCCTCGATGCGCAGACGCAGGTAGTAATGGTACGTGTCACCGTATACGGCGATCGGCGTAATGGTGGCGCCGTTGCTGGTGACAGGGGCGGGCATTTCGGTGGTGCCCATCTCCTCCATCAGATGCTTTTCCTCTGCGGTAAGCTTGCCGAAAAAGCCGTTAAAGCTGTCGGCCACGCCCAGCTTCGCAGCGACCACGGTGGCAATGCACAGCGCCGCCGCAATAGCAGCCACCAGTAGCCCGCGGGTCACAAGGCGGATGGGACGTGCGCCGTGCCCGTCCTGATTTTCCTGAATTTTATGCATAGTCAGCTCCTTGATCCGGCGGAGGTCGGCGGCTTCGTCCTCCGGCAGCGCGACGCTGTCGTCCTGCAGTCCGCGCATCAGATCGTAGATGGTATATTCCATGCCGTACCTCCTTTTTCCGATGCCTCATCGTATGGTGTCTCCCGCAACAGGAAGCTCCGCAGCTTTTCCCGCCCGCGGCGCAGTTTGGATTTGACGGTGGACTCGTTCAGCCCCATTTCCCGGGATATGTCACTGAGCCTCTGGCAGTAATAGTAGAAGCGGAGAAAGACCTCCCGGTCTGTCGCGTCCAGCGACAGCAGAGCCAGCTGTACACAGGCTGTCCGCTCCTTTTCTGTCAGCGCCGTTTCCGGTGTGCGGTGGTCTGCGATGACCGCGTCCTCCGGCAGCGGCTGCTCCGGCACGATCCGGCGGAGCCGATCGCGGGCGGCGTTGCGGGCTACGGCACTGAGCCACGGGCGAGCCGCGCCGCTGCGCACCTTTTCGGCGTTGTTCCAGAGGGAGAAGAACACGTCGGAGGCGGTCTCCTCCACGTCCGACTCCGTCAGCGCCGTGCCGAAGATACCGCGGATGACGGCGCTGACATAGGAACCGTAGCGGTCGATAAACCACGCCAGCGCATCTTGGGAGCCGCGCTTGATTTGGCGCAGAGCCTGTTCCTCGGTCAAATCGCTCACTTCCTTTACGGGGATTATTCTTGACGGCCGTCATCTATCATAACGCAAAACAGGCGAAAAAGGTTGCGGAAATGGAAATAAAAAAAGAGACACGGCTTAACCGTGTCCCTTTGGCAGCGGGAGAAGGATTCGAACCCTCACATACGGAGTCAGAGTCCGCTGTGCTACCTTTACACAATCCCGCTATGTTCCTGACGAACAAGATTTATTATACTCGCTTTCCGGCGTTTGTCAACACTTTTTTTGCTCTCCTGGAAAAAATTTTCCAGGGCCGGCACACGCCGGCCCTGGAGGGAAAGAGGAAGGGACAGCGTCAGGCCGCCAGAAGGTCGGCCGACGTGAAATACTTGCGCAGGGGCTTATACAGCAGAGCGAACACCACCAGGCACAGGATGATGCTGGGCAGCATGTAGCTTCCGTTATAGATCAGGGAGTAGATCCAGGGGCTGGTCATGGGCTTGCCGAGGAACGTGTCGGGCATCCACTTGCCCCAGACAAACACGCCGATGAGGTAGTGGGCCAGGAAGCGCAGCAGGCCGCCGATGATGGTGCCGTAATAGACGCTCCACTTGCGGCGGGACAGCAGGCCCGCGCCAAAGCCCAGTACCACAAAGGCGATGAAGTAGTCGCAGATGATGGTGGTCCAGTCAATGGAGAACTTGTTGCCGATGAGGTAGGTGATGGTGCCGTACACCAGGCCCGCCAGAGAGCCCCAGCCGCAGCCGTACCGGGCGGCGAACAGGATGATGGGCAGCATCTCCAGGGTGATGGAGCCGCCGTTGGGGAACTCATAGAGCTTGATGAGGCTGAGGATCTCCGCCATGGCGATGAAGATGGCAGCCTCACAGATCATGCGTGTTTTGCTGACTTTCATGTGTTTTTCTCCTCCGTGAAAAAAATATCCGCATCGCGGGCCGCGCAGGCGTCGCAATGCGGATACAAAGCGGTATGGTCGCATTCCTACGCCGGCATTACCCGGATCAGGTCTGAGGGACCGGACGGCAATACGTCGCATCTCAGCCGGCTTGCGCCAGCACCCCTTGGATTATGATAAGATTTTATCATGCCCGGCGATCTTTGTCAAGATATAAACGCACCGGTCCGGTAGGAAAAGCGCCCCTCCTTACCGCACCTGAACCCCCTCTGCCACCTGGGCCAGGTCGTCCACGGAGAAGCCCTTGCCGGTGACGGTCAGAACGGAGCTCCAGTCATCCAGCGTGCACACGACGGTGGACATCCCGTTTTTGTGGGTGGTGAATGCGGGATAGCCGTTGATGGTCAGCCGGTGCATATCGGCGTTCTCCGTGTCCACGCACATGACGCCGTCGCCGCTGAAAGCCATCAGCCTGATCTCCAGCCAGCAGCCGTCGCTGTCGGCATAGCGGTAAAACCAGATCCCCTGGCTCAGGTTTGTTTCCGTCAGGGTCACCCCGGTAGGCAGCCGGCCCACCGTCAGCCCGGAGGGGAGGGAGGACCCGCCGCTGCGGTCCGTCCGGGACCCGGGGCACAGCAGGGTATGGGTGTCGAAGGTTTCCACCACCCAGCGAACCGTCTGGGACCGCAGGGCCGGGGACACGGCAAAGGCTACCGAGAAGCACAGCGCCGCCACTGCCAGAATCACCGCTGCCCGGCCCGCCAGCCGCCGCAGCACCCGTCCGGCGGAGCGCAGATCCCGGCGCAGAAGGCCCCGCTGAATGGTCTGCATGCACCGCCGCTGCGAAAGCGCAGGCACCGCAGCCGACGGGTCACGGGCCAGGCGCTCCATGGCCTCCCGGGCCTGTTGGTTTTCCTGCCGCGCGACCTGGTCCATCAGCAGCGTAAACAGGGCCTCCTCCTGCTTGCTATTCCTCTCCTGCACGGTGCACCCCTCCTTTTCGCAATTTTGCCCTTTTTACAGACGTATCTATATACGTAACACCGAAATCCGCAAAATGCAACCGATTTTTTTCGTTTTTCTTGTTTTTTTCAAAAAAACTATTATAATATAGAATGTTGAGTTTTTGAACATCTTGCCGACTGCGCGAAAGGGGGGACCATATGCTGCCGATTTGCATCCTTACCATCCAGGATGAGGACGACCGCGCGTATATGTCCCGCCTGTTTGTGCAGTATCATCGCCTGATGTATCAGTGTACATATGAGGTGCTGGACGACAAATGGGCCACGGAGGATGCCGTCCAGACGACGCTGCTGCGGCTCATCGACCGGATAGACGTTGTGCGGCAGCTGGACGAGAGCAAGCTGCCGGGGTATATCGCCGCCGCCTGCCGCCACACGGCGTACAACGTGCTCCGCCATAACCGCCGCCACCCCCAGGTGCCGCTGGAGGACGCGCCGGAGGCGTCGTCCGCGCCGGACATGGATGAGCTGCTGTCCCGCCGGGTGGAGCTGAATGCCCTGGCCCGGGTGTGGCCCCGGCTGGATGAGGACACCCGCTGGCTGCTGGAGGCCCGGTACATTCTGGACTATTCGGACAGCGAGCTGGCCCGGGAGATGGGCGTAAAGCCCACCAGCGTCCGCATGGCCCTGACCCGGGCCCGGAAAAAGGCCCGGGCTATGCTCCGGCCGGAGCTGGAGAAAATGTGATAAAAGGGGGAGAATTCTATGCTGACCGGTCTGACGGGCTTTTTGCCGGAGTCAACCTTGACCCTATACGATAACCTGGAATTTCTGTTCCGGATCCTGCTGTCCGCTGCCCTGGGCGCGGCCATTGGCCTGGAGCGCACCAAGCGCCAGAAGGAGGCGGGGGTGCGGACCCACTGCATCATTGCCTGCGCCTCGGCGGTGTTCATGATCCTGTCCAAATACGCATTCATCGACACTGCCGCTCTGGCCGGCTCACGGGGGGCGGACGCCGCCCGCATCGCCGCCCAGGTGGTCAGCGGCATTTCCTTTCTGGGCGCCGGCGTCATCTTCAAAAACGGCAGCTCCATCCGGGGCCTGACCACTGCCGCCGGTATGTGGGGCACCGCCGCCGTGGGCATGGCCATCGGCGCGGGTATGTACTGGCTGGGTCTGATGGAGGCTGTGGTGCTGGTGGTGATCCAGCTGGTGCTGCACCGGTTCCGGGTGGGCGGCGATGCGGAGATCACCCAGGAGGTCACGGTGCACATGACGGACAGCGACGGCCTGATGCAGGCCTTTGACTGCCTGGTCCGGGAGCACCGGGGCAAGATCACCGACAGCACCCTGACCCGGGAGGACAGCATGCTCTGCCTGGAGGTGTCCATCCGGCTGCCGGACCCCATTACCCATGAGGAGGCCCTGCGTTTTCTCAGGGAAAACCCCGGCGTCCGCAAGATTTCCGTATAACAGAGGAGGAAGCCATGAAGATCGTATGCCTGGGCGACAGCCTGACCACGGGATACAACCTGGCCCCCGGAGAAGGCTGGGTGGACCTGCTGAACCGGGAGACGCCCCATCTGTGGGTCAACGCCGGCGTGGCCGGCGATACCTCCACCGGCCTCCTGGTCCGGCTCCAGAGCCAGGCCCTGCCCCAGAAGCCGGATATGGTCCTGTTTATGGGCGGCGACAACGACATTATGCTCACCGGCTCCGCCGACCAGGCCAAGTCTGCCGTCATGGCCATGGTCCACCAGTGCGTGGCCGCCGGGGTCCGGCCGGTGGTGGGCATTCCATATCCCGTGCGCACCATCCCGGCCCAGTGGCAGCCGGTGTGCGACATGGACCGGGCTCTTGAGGCCTCGGCGGAATACGTCCGGTGGCTGCGCAGGCTGACGGACGCCATCTCCCTGCGGCGGGTGGATTTCGGCGCGGCCTTCGACGCCGCCGGGAACACGGCGGACCTGTACCAGCGCGACGGCATGCACCCCAGCCGCCTGGGCAGCCGCGTCATGGCGGACGCCGTGCTTCACGACCTCCACTTGGTCAGATAGCCCAAAGACGGACCTCCGTTTTTTACCATTTATCCAAATGTTACCCGGGCCCAATGTTTCGCGTTGACACCATTTCCCGCCCCGTGATAGAATGGACATAACAACGGAATAGGGATCATCGGTGGATGGACTCGGGAGAGACCGCGCTCTGCGCGGCGCCGAAGGGGAACGCAGAAGCTCTCAGGCAAAAGGGACCGGGTCCGGACGATACTCCGAAAAGGCCGGATATGTCCGGCCACCGAAGGTGCAACTCGCCTCATCCGGGGCGGGGAATCTCTCAGGTTAGGATACGGGGGCGCAAGGCAACGGCTTTGCGCCCTTTTTTGCTGCCCAAAAACAGGAAGGAACAACTTTGAAGGAGGAGCTTAGAAAATGAGCGAACTGAAGCGCACGCAGCTGTACGACGTGCATGTTTCCGCCGGGGCCACCATGGTGGACTTCGGCGGGTGGGAAATGCCCATCCAGTATCCGTCCGGCATCATCGCCGAGCATCTGTACACCCGCCAGGTGTGCGGCCTGTTCGATGTGTCCCACATGGGCCGCCTGCTGATTGAGGGCCCCCAGCGCAAGGAATTTCTCCAGCATGTGCTGACCAGCAACGTCAGCGCCCTGGACCTGAACATGGCCCAGTACTGCATCATCCCCAACGAGAACGGCGGCGCCGTGGACGACGCGTATCTGTACCTGTTCCAGGAGGACAGCTATCTGCTGGTGGTCAACGCCGCCAACATCGACAAGGATCTGGAGCATCTGAACCGGGCCCTGTCCGGCTTCGACTGCACCATCACCAACATCAGCGCCGAATGGGCCTCCATCGCCGTCCAGGGCCCCAAGAGCAAGGAAATGCTCATGACCCTCTCCGGCGGCGAGTCCCCCACCAAGGAGCCCACCAAGAACTCCCTGGGCACCGTGTCCCTGGAGGGCCGCCAGGCCCGCATCGCCAAGACCGGCTACACCGGCGAGCCTCTGGGCTACGAGGTATACGTCCGCAGCCAGGACGCGGTGTGGCTGTGGAACCGTCTGGTGGAGCTGGGCGCGCGGCCTGCCGGCCTGGGCGCACGGGATACCCTGCGGATGGAGGCGTCCTTCCCCCTGTACGGCCACGAGATGGGCGTTGCCCCCGACGGCAGCGAGATCCCCATCTTCGCCGTGCCTCTGGCCAAGTTTGCCGTGAGCTTCTCCGCCCAGAAGGGGAATTTCATCGGCCGCGCCGCTCTGGAGCGTCAGCACCAGGCATTTATCCGCCACATGGACCGGGACTTCTCCGACATGTCCGCCCTGCCCCGGAGGATCGCCCCCATCGCCCTGCTGGACCGCGGCGTCATGCGGGCCGGAATGGAGATCTACAAGGGCGATAAGCTGGTGGGTTGGGTCACCAGCGGCACCATGGTGCCCTATTTCAAGACCCAGGGTGAGGGCCTGTCCACCGTGATCCTGGAGGCCAGCGGCAAGCGTGCCATCGGCCTGTGCTATATCGACAGCGACGTTCTGGTGGACGACACCGTGGAGGTGGATATCCGCGGCAAGCGCCTGAAGGCCGTGATCCCCGCCCGCCACATGAGCGTGGGCGCGCCTCCCTTCGCCCGCCCCCTGCTGTACGGTGAGCAGGAGGAGGTCCGCACCGTGGCCGGCGGCGACCGCACCGGCAAGGCCCTGGCCCTGCTGCACAAGGCCATCGAGAACCACGTCTGGCGTCAGGAGCAGTGCGTGAACCTGATTCCCTCCGAGAATACCCCCAGCCGGGCCGTGCGCCTGCTGTCCGGCAGCGACCCGGCCTGCCGCTATGCCGAGCACAAGAAGATCCTGGCCTTTTATGAGAAGGAGGTGTTCTATTACCAGGGCACCAAGTTCATCGACCAGGTGGAGCGTATGCTCACCGAGGAAATGCGCGCCTACTTCGGCTGCACCGAGGTGGAGACCCGCACCCTCAGCGGCCAGATGTCCAACATGGCGGTGTTCTCCGCCCTGACGGACTGGAAGAACCGCTTCGACCGCAAGAAGGATGCCAAGCGCCTGGGCTACGTCATGAACAACCACATCATCAAGGGCGGTCACCTGTCTGCCCAGCCCATGGGCGCTTTGCACGACTACATCGCCGTGGACCCCGTCACCGAGAAGCCCGCCGTGGTAAACTTCCCCGTCTGCCGGGACAACCCCTATAAGATGGACGTGGAGGAGACCAAGAAGCTCATCGACCGCTACCGTCCCGAGCTCATCATCTTCGGCAAGTCCATGGTTCTGCACAAGGAGCCTGTGGCCCAGATCCGCCGCTTTGTGGACGAGCAGAAGATTCCCACCACTATTATGTACGATATGGCCCATGTGCTGGGCCTCATCGGCGACCACTTCCAGAACCCCTTCCAGGAGGGCGCGGAGATCGTCACCGGCTCCACCCACAAGACCTTCTTCGGCCCCCAGCGCGGCGTCATCGGCGTCAACTATAAGGAGGAGGACCTGAAATACGGCCTGTGGAAGACCATCGAGAGCCGCACCTTCCCCGGCAGCGTATCCAACCACCACCTGGGCACCCAGCTGGGTATGCTCATGGCGGCCTATGAAATGAACCAGTTCCGCGACGCGTACCAGAGCGCCATTATCCGCAACGCCAAGTCCTTCGCCCGCAGCCTCAGGAGCTATGGCCTGGACGTGGTGGGCGATCCCGCCATCGACTACACCGAGACCCACCAGGTCATCGTCTCCGTGGGCTACGGCGAGGGCGCGGAAATCGCCGAGCGCCTGGAGCAGAACAACGTCATCGTCAACTACCAGGCCACCCCCGACGAGGAGGGCTTCACCGCCTCCGGCGCCCTGCGTATGGGCGTCAGCGAGATGACCCGCTTCGGCTTCGAGGAGAAGGACTTCGACCAGCTGGCCTCCCTGATGGCCGACTGCATCCTCCGGGGCCGCGAGATCAAGGGCGACGTGGAGCAGCTCCGGGCCCGTCACACCGAAATGCGCTACTGCTTCGACGATGCCGCCATCAACGACGCGCTGGAGCAGCTGGCCGGCAAGCTGGACATTTGAACAAACAACAAAACATATTAAATTTGGAGGTAAATCACAATGCTGTATCCGACTGATCTGAAGTATTCCAAGTCCCACGAGTGGGTGAAGATGGAGGACGGCGTGGCCGTCATCGGCATTTCCGACTTTGCACAGGACGCCCTGGGCGATGTGGTGTTCGTGAACCTGCCCGGTGAGGGCGACGACGTCACCTGCGGCGAGGCCTTCGGCGATGTGGAGTCCGTCAAGGCCGTGTCCGACCTGGTGTGCCCCGTCACCGGCGCCGTCTGCGCCGTCAACGAGGACCTGCTGGACCAGCCCGAGCTGCTGAACAAGGCTCCCTATGACGCCTGGATCATCAAGGTGGAGAACATCACCGACACCGAGGAGCTGCTGGACGCCGCCGCTTACGAGGCATTCTGCGCCAAGGAGGGCTGAGCATGGGCAGCTATGTCCCCTCCACCCAGGCCCAGCGGGAGCAGATGCTCCGGGCCGTGGGGCTGGAAAACATCATGGACCTGTACCGGGATGTGCCGGAGCAGATGCTCCTGCGGAAGCCCCTGAATATCCCCGACGGTATGAGCGAGCTGGAGGCAAGCCGGGCGGTGTCCGCCATGGCCGCCGAAAACCGCACCTACGCCACCGTTCTCCGGGGCGCAGGGGCCTATGACCACTACATCCCCTCCATCGTCAAATATATCCCCGCCAAGGAGGAGTTCCTCACGGCCTACACCCCCTATCAGGCGGAAATGAGCCAGGGTCTGCTGCAATCCATCTTCGAGTATCAGACCATGATCTGTGAGCTCACCGGCATGGACGTGTCCAACGCCTCTGTGTACGATGGGGCCACTGCCGCTGCCGAGGCGGCGGCCATGTGCCGCGAGCGCAAGCGCCGGGTGACCCTCATTTCCGGCGCGGCCCACCCCGACACCATCAACACCGTCCGCACCTATTGCTACGGCACCGGCGACGAGCTGCGGGTGGTGCCGGTGAAGGACGGCAAAACCGACCTGGAGGCCCTGGCCTCCATGCTGGATGAGGAGGTTGCCTCCTTCTACGTCCAGCAGCCCAACTTCTTCGGCCTGTTTGAGGACGCCGAGGCCCTGGGTCAGGCCGTCCACCAGGCCGGGGCCAGGTACATCATGGGCTGCAACCCCATTGCCCTGGCCGTTATGAAAACGCCCCGGGACTGCGGAGCGGACATCGCCGTGGGCGAGGGGCAGCCCTTGGGTCTGCCCCTGGGCTGCGGCGGCCCGTACCTGGGCTATATGGCCGCCACCGATAAGCTCATGCGCAAGCTCCCCGGCCGCATCGTGGGCGAGACCACCGACCATCAGGGCCGCCGGGCCTACGTCCTGAGTCTCCAGGCCCGGGAGCAGCACATCCGCCGGGAGAAGGCCAGCAGCAACATCTGCTCCAACGAGGCGCTGTGCGCCCTGACCGCCGGGCTGTACATGGCCACCATGGGCCCCGACGGCATGGCACAGGCGGCGGAGCAGTCCATGGCCAAGGCTCATTATCTGGAAAAGGCCCTGTGCGCCCTGCCCGGGGTGGAGCCGGTATACGGCGGTGCGTATTTCCACGAGTTTGTCCTGAAAATGCCCCGCAGCCAGGAGCTGCTGGAGGCCCTGGACCGCCGGGGCATCCTGGGCGGTCTGCCTCTGGGCGACGACCGGGTCCTGTGGTGCGCCACGGAGAAGGTCAGCCGCCGGGAGCTGGACGAAGCCGTATCCATCGTCAAGGAGGTGCTGGACAGATGAAGCTGATTTTTGAAAAGAGCGTGCCCGGCCGCCGGTGCACCATCCTGCCCCCCTGCGACGTGGACACCGTCTCCCTGCCGGAGTCCCTGCGCCGGGAGACGAAGCCCGACCTGCCCCAGCTCAGCGAGACCGACATCTCCCGCCACTATACGGAGCTGTGCCACCAGGTACACGGCGTCAACTGCGGCTTCTACCCCCTGGGCTCCTGCACCATGAAGTACAATCCCCGCATCGACGAGGAGATGGCCGCCCTGCCGGGCTTCACCGGCTGCCACCCCCTGGCCCCCCGGGAATCCCTGGCCGGTATGCGCCATGTGCTGGACACCGCGCAGGAGTACCTGTGCCAGATCACCGGCATGGACGGCATGACCTTCCAGCCTGCCGCCGGAGCCCACGGCGAGTTCACCGGCGTCCTGCTGATCAAGCAGTACCACGATGCCCGGGGCGACCACAAGCGCACCAAGATCATCGTGCCCGACTCGGCCCATGGCACCAACCCCGCCACGGCGGCTATGTGCGGCTATGAGGTGGTGAACATCGCCTCCGGCCCGGACGGCTGCGTGGACCTGGACAGCCTGCGCTCTGCCCTGGGGGACGATACCGCCGGTTTGATGCTCACCAACCCCAACACCGTGGGCATCTTCGACAAAAACATCCTGGAGATCACCCGTCTGGTCCATGAGGCCGGCGGCCTGTGCTACTACGACGGGGCCAACCTCAACGCCGTTATGGGCATCGTCCGCCCCGGCGACATGGGCTTTGACTGCATCCACATGAACCTGCACAAGACCTTCGCCACGCCTCATGGCGGCGGCGGTCCCGGCGCAGGCGCCGTGGGCTGCAAGGATTTCCTGATCCCCTATCTGCCCCATTCCGCCCTGGCGGAGGAGCCCGGCCATATCCAGGTCCGCAGCTTCATGGGCAACTTCCTGGTGGTGGTCCGGGCGCTGACGTACCTGCTGACCCTGGGCCGCCAGGGCATCCCCGAGGCGGCGCAGAACGCCGTGCTCAATGCCAACTACCTGCAGGAGAAGCTCCGGGGCACCTTCCAGCCGGCCTATGACCGCATCTGTATGCACGAGTTCGTGCTGGATCTCAGCGGCCTGAAGAAGGAGACCGGCGTCTCCGCCCTGGATGTGGCCAAGTCCCTGATTGACGAGGGCATTCATCCGCCCACCATGTACTTCCCCCTGATCGTCCATGAGGCCCTGATGCTGGAGCCCACGGAGACCGAGGGACCCGAGGTCCTGGACCAGGCGGCGGAGGTGCTGCGGATGCTGTACCAGCGGGCCTACGATGACCCCGAAGCCATGCACGATGCACCCCACCATATGCCCATCGGCCGTCCCGACGAGGTAAAGGCCGCCCGGCACCCGATTCTGCGTTGGAGGAAACCATGATCAAGCACCTGTATACCTATTCCGGCAACGGAACCGATCCCTATCGCAACCTGGCCCTGGAGCAATACCTGACGGAGCATGTGGCGGACGACGCCTGCATCCTCTACCTGTGGCAGAACCAGAACACCGTGGTCATCGGCCGCAACCAGAACGCCTGGCAGGAGTGCCGCACCGGCCTGCTGGAGCAGGAGGGAGGCACCCTGGCCCGCCGTCTGTCCGGCGGCGGTGCAGTGTTCCACGACATGGGGAATCTGAACTTCACCTTCTCCGTGTCCACCGGGAATTATGACCTGCCCCGCCAGCAGCGGGTGATCCTGGAGGCCTGCCGTCTGCTGGGCATCCAGGCGGAGCTGTCCGGCCGCAACGACCTGCTGGCCCAGGGCCGGAAATTCTCCGGCAACTCCTTCTACAATCATGGCGGCCGCTCCTTCCACAACGGCACCCTGCTCATCGACGCGGACATGACCAAAATGGGCCGCTATCTCAGCCCGTCCCCGGCCAAGATCGCCAGCAAGGGCGTGGCCTCCGTGGCGTCCCGGGTGGTGAACCTGCGGGAGCTGTGCCCCGGTCTGACGGTGGCGGGCATGACCGACGCCATGAACCGGGCCTTCCAGCAGGTATACGGCCTGACGGCCCAGCCCCTGGAGGAGAAGGATTTTGACCAGGAGGCCCTGGAGACGCTGTACAGGCAGTTCAGCAGCCGCGACTGGGTATACGGGGCCACGTTCCCCTTTGATTTTTCCTGCACCGAAAAGTTCCCCTGGGGCGAGGTCAGCATCCAGCTGCGGGTGGAGCAGGGCATTTGCCGCCAGGCGGCGGTGTATACCGACGCCATGGACGCCCACCTGTTCGATGTTCTGACCCGGAAGCTGGAGGGCTGCGCCTTCTCCGGCGCGGCGTTGTGCGGCGCGGCGGAGTCTGCGGACCTGCCTGCGGACGTAGCCGGGGATCTCTGCGGCCTGATCCGCAGCCAAAACCTATAACGAATAACGGAGGATGGACCAATGTCCGATTATCAGCTCATTGTCATCGGCGCGGGGCCCGGGGGCTACACCGCCGCCCTGCAGGCGGCCAAGCGCGGCCTGCACACCGCCGTGGTGGAGCGCCGGGAGGTGGGCGGCACCTGCCTGAACCGGGGCTGCATCCCCACCAAGACTCTGCTCCACGCCTCCCAGGTGTACCGGGACGCCGTGGACGGAGCCCCTGCCGGGGTCCACGCCGGAGACATCACCTTTGACCTGGCGGAGATGTTCGCCTATAAGCGCGGCGTCTCCGAAAAGCTCCGGGGGGGTATCCACGCCCTGCTGAAGGGGGCCAGGGTGGACCTGCTGGAGGGGACCGCCCGCATCGACGCTCCGGGCCGGGTCACCGTCACCGGCCCGGCAGGGGAGACTGCCTACACCGCCGACCGCCTCCTGATCGCCACCGGCTCCGTGCCGGTGCGCCCGCCGATTCCGGGGCTGGACCTGCCGGGGGTCATGACCTCCGACCAGCTGCTGGAGGGCAGCGACACCTTGTATGAGTCCCTGGTCATCATGGGCGGCGGCGTCATCGGCGTGGAGTTTGCCACGTTTTATGCCAACCTGGGCTGCCGGGTCACCCTCATCGAGGGCATGGACCGGCTGCTGCCCACCATGGACCGGGAGCTGGGCCAGAATCTGGGCCAGATCCTGAAAAAGCAGGGGGTGGAGGTGCTGACCTCCGCCATGGTCCAAAGCGTGGAGCAGGCTCCCCAGGGCCTGACCGTCCATATTGACCAGAAGGGCAAGGAAAAGGCCGTCTCCGGCGAAAAGGTCCTGTGCGCCATTGGCCGCCGTCCCTGCTGGGACGGGCTGTTTGCCCCGGACCTGACGCCTGAGACCCGGGGCCGCAGCCTCCGGGTGGACGAGGATTTCCAGACCAGCATCCCCGGCGTATACGCCATCGGCGATGTGTCCGCCGTGATCCAGCTGGCCCATGTGGCCGCCGCCCAGGGCATTGCCTGCGTGGACCGCCTGTGCGGCGCGGCCTCCGCCACGGATCTGAACGTGGTGCCCAGCTGCATTTACAGCAGCCCCGAGATCGCCGTGGTGGGCCTCACCGAGGCCGAGGCCAAGGAGCAGGGCATCAACGCCGTGTCCGGCAAGTGCACCATGTTCGGCAACGCCCGCACGGTCATTGAGGACCCGGGCCGCTGCTTCATGAAGCTGGTGGCCGACCGGGATACCGGCCGACTCATCGGCGCGCAGCTGATGTGCCAGCACGCCAGCGACATCATCAGCCAGCTCAGCGCCGCCCTGGTCAACGGTCTGACGGTGCGCCAGCTGCTGGCCGTTATGCGTCCCCACCCCTCCTTCGAGGAGGCCATGACCGAGGCGCTGGAGCGCCTGGCCGAAAAGCTGTAACTTCCCCATAATAAAGCATGCCCTGGGCACAACGCCCAGGGCATGCCAGTCTGTCAAAAAAGGCGCCGCCTTTTTTGACAAGTTCAAACATGCCCTGGGCACAACGCCCAGGGCATGCTCTTGTCATTTTTTCAGCTTTTCCCAGATCACCGGCTGCCCGGCGGCCAGGGTTTTCGGCAGGTCCAGCACCCGCTGGTTCCGGCTGCCCCGGAATTGCAGACTGATGTCCTTTTCCGCCGCCACGAACCGTCCGTCCACCAGCACGTCGATGCAGGAGAGCAGGTCGTCCGTCACGGCGCACCGGGGATGGGACCCCTCCCGCAGCAGCTCATCCTCCAGCCGGAAGCCGGTGAAGCACCAGATGGTCTTTCCCGGGTACCGCCGCCGGACCTCCCGCAGAAAGGGCAGCAGGTCCCTCTGGTTTTCCGGCTCGAAGGGCTCGCCCCCCAGCACCGTCAGCCCGTCCACATAGGACTTGTCCAGCTCGGCGAAAATCTCCCGCTCCGTGTCGGCGGTGAAGGGCCTGCCGAAGTGGAAGTCCCAGGTCTGGGGCTGGAAGCAGTCGGGGCAGTGGTTGGTGCAGCCGGACACAAACAGCGTCACCCGCACCCCGATGCCGTTGGCAATATCACATTTTTTCAGGTTGCCATAGTACACGATATTGCTCCTTTTGGGTAATATATACTACCAAACAGCGACCGAAGCGGGAACCTCTTACAGGTGCAGCACCCGGTCCTTGATCTCCTGGGTCCGGCCCTGATTCCAGAACTGGGTCCCGATATAGCCGCAGGTGCGGCGGGCCACGTTCATCTTGTCCTGGTCGGTATTGCCGCACTGGGGACACTTCCAGATGAGCTTGCCGTCCTCCTCCACGATCTGGATCTCACCGTCCCAGCCGCAGACCTGGCAATAGTCGCTTTTGGTGTTCAGCTCGGCGTAGATGATGTGGTCATAAATGAACTTCATGACCTCCAGCACCGCGGGGATGTTGTTCTGCATGTCCGGCACCTCCACATAGCTGATGGCGCCGCCGGGGGACAGGTGCTGGAACTGGGCCTCAAACTCCAGCTTGGTGAAGGCGTCGATCTCCTCGGTGACATTGACATGATAGCTGTTGGTGATATAGCCCTTGTCGGTGATGCCCTTGATGACGCCGAAGCGCTTTTGCAGGCACTTGGCAAACTTATAGGTGGTGGATTCCAGAGGTGTGCCGTACAGGGAATAGTCGATGTTCTCGGCGGTTTTCCACTCCTTGCACTTGTCGTTCATCTTCTGCATGATGTCCAGGGCGAAGGGGGTGGCGGCGGGGTCCGTGTGGCTCTTGCCGGTCATGTATTTCACGCACTCATACAGGCCCGCATAGCCCAGGGAGATGGTGGAATAGCCGTTATACAGCAGCTTGTCGATGGTTTCGCCCTTTTTCAGCCGGGCCAGCGCGCCGTATTGCCACAGGATGGGGGCGGCGTCCGACGTGGTGCCCAGCAGACGCTCGTGGCGGCACCGCAGCGCCCGGTGGCACAGCTCCAGCCGCTCCTCGAAGATCTGCCAGAACCTGTCCCTATTTCCGCCGGAGGACAGGGCCACGTCCGGCAGATTGATGGTGACCACGCCCTGATTGAACCGGCCATAGTATTTGTGCTTGCCGGGCTCGTAATTTCCGGCGTTGGCAACGTTGCCGATCCCGGCGTCGGTAAAACGGTCCGGGGTCAGGAAGGAGCGGCACCCCATGCAGGTGTACACGTCGCCCTTGAGCTCCTTCATCTTCTTTTCGGAGATATAGTCCGGCACCATGCGGCGGGCGGTGCATTTGGCGGCCAGCTCTGTCAGGTACCAATAGGGGGAGTCCTCATGGATGTTGTCCTCCTCCAGGGTATAGATCAGCTTGGGGAAGGCGGGGGTCACCCACACGCCCTGCTCATTCTTCACGCCCTGATAGCGCTGAAGGAGCATCTCCTCGATGATCATGGCCAGGTCCTTCTTCTCCCGCTCGTCCCGGGCCTCGTTCAGGTACATGAACACGGTGATGAAGGGGGCCTGTCCGTTGGTGGTCAGCAGGGTCACTACCTGATACTGGATGGTCTGCACGCCCCGGCGGATCTCCTCCCGCAGACGGGCCTCCACCAGCTCATGGATTTTCTCCTCGCCGGGATCCACGCCGATGGACGCCATCTCCGCCAGGACGATGCGGCGGATCTTCTGGCGGCTGACCTCCACAAAGGGGGCCAGGTGGGTCAGACTGATGGACTGGCCGCCGTATTGGTTGGAGGCCACCTGGGCCACGATCTGGGTGGCGATGTTGCAGGCGGTGGCGAAGGAATGGGGCTTTTCGATCATGGTGCCGGTGATAACGGTGCCGTTTTGCAGCATGTCCTCCAGGTTCACCAGGTCGCAGTTGTGCATATGCTGGGCGAAATAGTCGGTGTCGTGGAAATGGATGATGCCCTCCTCATGGGCCTCCACAATATCCTGGGGCAGCAGCAGACGGTTGGTGATATCCCGGGACACCTCGCCGGCCATATAATCCCGCTGGGTGGAGTTCACCACGGGATTCTTATTGGAGTTCTCCTGCTTGGCCTCCTCATTGTTGCACTCGATGAGGGAGAGGATCTTGTCGTCGGTGGTGTTGGCCCTGCGCACCAGGGACCGGGTATAGCGGTAGGTGATGTAGTGCTTGGCCACCTCAAAGGCCCCGTGGGCCATGATGTGGTGCTCCACCATATCCTGGATCTCCTCCACCGTGGGAGCGCGGTTCATCTTCTGGCACTGCAGCTCCACGGACTCGGCGATGCGCCCGATCTGCACGGGAGTCATGCGGTCCGCCTCGGTCACAGAGTTGTTGGCCTTGGTGATGGCCCGCTCGATCTTCTGAATGTCAAAAGCAACCTCCGCTCCGTTGCGCTTGATGATCTTCATGTGTAACGTCCTCCCTCTCCTCAGATTTTTCTCTCTCCACAGGAAAAGCTGCCTCAATGGGCAGCGGTCAATCAGCTTCTTAATCATATACCATATCCTGTGCTGATGCAAGCCCAAAGCCCTAAATATGGGGAAAATGCCTGACGAAAATCCCCGGGATATTTTGTCCATTCTGTACAATGGACACAAGATATGGGAGTATTGACTCCTCTGTCACCTACAATATATAGTATGACAAGACAGTTTGCAGCTGCAAATGCAACAAAAGAGGCCGCCGGGAGGATATTTTCCCGGCGGCCTCGCTCATTTGATAAATTGTATCACGCCGCAGCCAGCGTCCGGTTGGATTTCCAGAAGCGTACCATGAACGCCAGCGCCATGACCAGACACACCGCCTCGGAGATCACCGGTGCAAACCAGATGGCCTCGCCGCCCCACAGGGCGGCCAGCGCCAGCAGGGCTCCGGCCTGCAGCACCAGCCCCCGGCCGGTGGAGATGCAGATAGCCGGACGGGGCTGCTCCACCGCCGTCAGGAATCCGCCCATCAGCACGTTGAAGCCAACCAGCAGATAGCACAGGCCGTACCGCCGCAGAGCGCCCACGGACACGTCGCTGAGAGCGGCGTTGTTGTCGCCCAGGAAGATGTGGACGATCTGCGGGGCGAACAGCTGCACCGCGCCGAAGCACAGCACCGTCATACCCGCCAGCGTCACCAGGCCGTATTGCAGCAGGCGGCGGCAGCCCTTCCGGTCCCGCTGCCCGTAGTGATAGCTGACCAGCGGCTGAGACCCCTGGGACACGCCCAGCATGATGTTCAGGATCAGTGTATTGATGTAAGCAATGATGGTATAGCTCACCAGACCGTCCTGGCCGATGCAGCGCAGGATGGTGCGGTTGAACAGGAAGATCATCAGGCCGTTGCACAGCTCCGTGGCCCCGTCGGCCACGCCGATGGGCAGCAGCCGGCGGTAAATATGCCGGTCCGGCCGGAAGCGCACCAGGTGGAAGGTGGTGTGCTTTCCCAGAAAGTGGGTCAGATACATGACGCAGGTCAGCAGCTGGGAAAGACCCGTGGCAAAGGCCGCGCCCCAGGCGCCCCAGTCCAGCACGAAGATGGCCACATAGTCCAGCACACAGTTGGTCAGGCACCCGGTGATCACCGTGATGATGGCCAGGGCAGGCCGTCCGTCGGTTTTCACCAGGATCTCCATGTTGTACGACACGATGAAGCACACGGCGAAGGGCGCCAGTCCCCGCAGATAGTCCTTGGTGTACTCCAGCGTTACGTCCTTGGCGCCCAGCAGCATGGCGAAGGGCTCCAGAAACACCAGCACCAGCCCGGTGATCACCAGGCCGATAACCACCAGCACCGCCAGATTCTGGGAAAACAGACGGTTGGCGTTTTCCCGGCGGCCCTCGCCCAGATAGATGGCGATGATGGTGCTGGTGCCCACGGCGAACAGCACGGCAATGGAGAACATGACATTCATAAAGGGAACGGCCAGATTGACAGCGCTCATGGCGTATTCGCCCACGCCCTTGGCCACGAACAGGCCGTCTACAATGGAGTACAGGGAGAACACCATCAGAGAGGCCACCGTGGCGGCGGAGAAGTGGAGGAACTGGGAGAGCAAACTGCGCTTGTTCAGCATTTTGGATGATTTTCCTTTCCTTTCAGCGGCGTACCGCAAATTCTACTGCCATTATATCCGAAATTTTCCAGCCAGTCAAGTCCCGGGACGCTTGAAAACCGGCGCAGAGTTTAGTATAATAAATAAAAAGAGAGTTTGGGGAGGTTTTTACCGTGAAAATATATGTCATGGATGCATTCGCCGCCAAGCTGTTTGGCGGCAACCAGGCAGGGGTAGCCCTGCCGGAGGGGGACGTCAGCGACGAGACCATGCGCCTGATCGCCGCCGAGCTGAAGCATTCGGAGACGGCCTTCGTCCGCCTGCGGGAGGACGGCAGCGTGGACCTGCGCTATTTCACCCCGGCAGGAGAGGTGGAGCTGTGCGGCCACGCCACCATTGCCGCCTTTGCCCTGCTGCGGCGGCTGGGGCGGCTGTCCGACGGACGCCACATTGCCCGCACCAAGGCCGGGGAGCTGCAGATCTCCGTGGACGGCGACGTGGTGTGGATGGACATGGCCCCGCCCCGGTGGCTGGGGGAGCTGACCCGGGTGGAGTGGGAACCCCTGTACCGGGCCTTCGGCCTGACCGGTGCGGACCGGCCCCGGGACCTGACGCCCCAGATCGTGTCCACGGGCCTGGCGGATATCATGATGCCGGTGCGGGACCGGGAGACGCTGCTGCGGGCCCGGCAGAACGAGACGCTGGTGGCGGAGCTGTCCCGGCGGCAGAAGGTCACGGGGGTGCACATGTTCTGCCTGGGGGACGACACCTGCACCGCCTGGTGCAGCAATTTCGCCCCGCTGTATGACATTCCGGAGGAGTGCGCCACCGGCACCTCCAACGGAGCCCTGACGTATTATCTGTACCGCTGCGGCCTGGTGCAGCCGGACCGGGAAAACGTGTTCCTCCAGGGGGAGCATATGCGCCGCCCCTCGGAAATACGCAGCCGCCTGACGGTGCAGAACGGAAACGCCGCCGTTCGGGTAGGCGGCCGGGCCGTGCTGAGCCTGGCGGGAGAAATTTTCGCAGAATGACCTTCAGCTTGTCAAAAAAGGCATTGCCTTTTTTGACAAGCGAACAAGGCCCGCAGGCTTTTGCCTGCGGGCCTTGTTCAGGATTCCGCTTATTTTCCCAGCCATTGGCGCAGCTTTTCCCACAGCTCCACGGACCGGAACCGGAGCTGATAGCCCTGGTCCTCCTCCGCCATCAGGGACAGGTCGTCCTCGGCCAGCCCGGCGTCCCGTCCGGCGTCCTGCCAATCGCAGGCGGCGGCGGTGCACAGCGGCGGAAACACCACGCACCACCAGTTCTGTCCCCGGCCCTCCCCGATGATGACCCGCAGGGCCAGGTATTTCCCGGCGGGCAGAGAGAAGCCGTCATAGTCCTTGGTGGGGAATTCCGCCGGCTCCAGCCGGGCCCGGACGCCGTCGCCGCAGCCCGCCGCCGCCAGGACCTGTTGGGCTTCCCGGGTCAGCTCCGGCAGGGCGGAGGTCAGGACCTCCCGGGCCTGGGCCATGTCCGCCGACTGCTCCAGGAGCTCCTGGGCCCGGGCCAGCACCCGGTCCCGGACCCGCAGCTTCAGGGCCTGATCCTCCGGGCTGTCGGAATTGGCGATCACATGGAGCCGGATGACCTTTCGCCCCAGGTCCTCCTGGCGGCTCAGGGACGCCGCGCCCCACAGAATGGCGGCGGCCAATGCCAGCAGCAGCGCCAGCTCCCAGATGTGGAGTCTTGTATTTTTCGCATTTTTCATAAGTAAACACCGTCCAGACTGTAGATTTTTCTTTGGTTTCCTACAGTTTAGACGGCGTTTTTTATTTTTATACCGGGATTTACAGCCGGGGGGCAAAAAAGGTCAGGGGATAGGCCTTTTGCAGCTCCCGGGCCGCCAGACGGGCGGTTTCCTCCTGGCGGAACAGGCCCATGACCGCCGAGCCGGAGCCAGTCATACACGCTGCGTCGGCACCCAGCTCCGAAAGCTGGCGGCGGATGGCGAAAACCTCACTGTCCGGCGGCAGGGCCTGTTCAAATACATTCCCCACCAGGCGGCAGATTTGCGCCAGGTCGCCGTTTTTCAGTGCGTCCACCATTTTATCGGAATCTGGGCGTTCAGAGATGGAAATTTCGTCCAGCTTCCGATACATGGCGGCGGTAGAGTTGGCCACCGGAGGCTTCACGATAACGAACCAGCACATAGGCAGTGCCGGAAGAACGGTAAGCCGTTCGCCCCGGCCCTGGGCCAGAGCCGTACCGCCCCGGATGCAGTAGGGAACATCGCTGCCCACCCGGGCGGCCATGGCTTCTAACGACTTGTCGGACACATCCGCGTGAAATAAACGACGAATTCCCCGCAGCACGGCGGCTGCGTCGCTGCTGCCGCCGCCAAGACCGGCCTGGGAGGGGATTTTTTTCTCCAATCGGATAGAAATCCCTGTGCGGGAGATATTCGTCTCCCGGAAAAAGACATCCGCCGCTTTCCAGGCCAGGTTGTCGGGGCCGGTGGGCAGATCCGTGCCCGGGCATTCTATCGCAATACCGCCTGCTTCGGAGAAATCCAGCGCCACAACGTCATACAGGGCGGCGCTCTGCATGATGGAGGTAATGTCGTGGTACCCGTCCGGGCGGCGGGCTCCCACGTCCAGGGTCAGGTTCAGCTTGGCCGGAGCCAGCTCGGTGATGCTCATCATTCGTCCTCCTGTTCGTCAAAATATGCCTTCATATTGCGTTCCACCGGCAAAATCAAGGCAAATGCCCCGATTATTTGCAGAATAATGGCGATGTACAGCAGGATCTGCTGGCCGCTGCTTCCCATCAGCCGCACGGAACGCATGATCATAAACGACAGAGCCGCAAAGGCAAGGCCGAACTGCCACAGCAGCTTCAGCAGCAGACGGTCGGCAAATTCCTGGCGTTCTTTCGTCAGCGGACCCAGGGGGCTGCGGTACTTGCGGCCCGGCAGCAGCCGCCCCGCAAGGCCGCACAGCACCATGATACACGGAAAGACATATGCGGGCCACCAGATAGAGAACATAATATTACCTCAAATATCGTAAAAATTGTCCCGATACACGGCGGGATGTCCCGCTCCTGTCCCGGTAAAGCGCCGGGACAGGCCGGGACAAGGGCGGGTCAGTGCATGCGCTTCAGCGTTTCCACCACCATGGCGTATACCCGCTGCACGGAGGACACGGACAGGGACTCCCGGAAGGTGTGGATCTCCTTCAGGTCGGGGCCGAAGGACACGCAGTCCAGACCCGGCAGCTTGGCGGAGAACAGGCCGCACTCCAGACCGGCATGGATGGCCTCCACCTTGGGGGCGTAGCCGTACTGGTCGGTGAACACCTGGACCATCAGGTCCCGCAGGGGGGACTGGGGCATGAACTCCCAGCCGGGGTATTCGCCGTGGGTGCTGACGGAGCCGCCCAGGCTTTCCGTCAGGCAGCGGAGGCGGTCGATGAGCATCTGCTTCTGGGTGGCGACGCTGCTGCGGACGCTGAAGGAGGCGTGGACCGCATCGTCACCGGTGGTGAGGATGCCCAGATTCAGAGAGGTCTGGACCAGGCCGGGCATGTCGGCGCTCATGGCCTGAATGCCGTTGGGCAGGCAGGCAAGCAGGCACACGGCGCTGCGGCTGGAGGCCTCGTCCATGGGCAGCAGAGAGGACTCCGCCGGACGGGCGGAAACGGTGATGGCGGGGTCGTTGACCCGGTATTCCTTTTTGAAGGCGGAGTCCATTTCGGCGCAGACGGCCTGGACGGCGCCGGCGTCGGCGGCCACCAGGGCCACGGAGGCGGTGGGGATGGCGTTGTCCTTCAGGCCGCCGCTGACGGAGATCACCCGCAGGGGCGTTTTCTGCTCCAGGGCGCACAGGACCCGGCCCAGCAGCATGCTGCTGTTGGCGCGGCCCTTGTCGATCTCCGCGCCGGAGTGACCGCCCACCAGGCCGGTGACGGCGATCTCCTGCACCGGGGCGTTGAATTGCTGGCGGCGGATGGGCAGGCAGCAGTCAGCCCGGGCGCCGCCGGCACAGCTGACGGTGAAAACTCCCTCGTCCTCGGAGTCCATATTCAGCATCCGGCGGCCCTTCAGCACGGAGACGTCCAGCCCCTCGGCGCCGTACATGCCGGTTTCCTCGTCCACGGTGAAGATGGCCTCGATGGCCGGGTGGGACAGGGAGGTATCGTCCAGGATGGCCAAGGCCATGGCCACGGCGATGCCGTCGTCGCCGCCCAGGGTGGTGCCCTTGGCGGAAACGGTGTCGCCCTCCAGCACCAGGTCCAGGCCCTCGACAGCCATGTCCTTGGTGCAGCCGGGCTCCTTTTCGCAGACCATGTCCATGTGACCCTGGAGGATCACCGGCTCCGCCGACTCATAGCCGGGGGCGGCATCCTGGAAGATCACCACATTGTTCAGCTGATCCTGGACATACCGCAGGCCCCGGGCCTTGGCAAAGTCCACCAGCCAGTCGCTGACGGCCTTGGTGTTGCCGGAACCGTGGGGAATGGCGCACAGCTCCTCGAAGAAGTGAAAGACACGCTGGGGCTCCAGATGATTCAAAACGACCATAATGCATGCTCCTTTGTTTAAATTTCAAGGTCAGTATATCCTATTTGCCCGGGATTTGCAAGGGGCGGAGAGAGACGGGAGTTGCTATTTCCAATACAGGATGTTATCATAGAGGCATATTCATACAGGATGTATTCTTTATGCGTGAAGCTTCCGGAGAAAATTCTGATTTTCTCCGCTGCCGGTGCCGATCATCGCCACCCATAGCGACGACCTGACGCTGAAGCAAAGAGAGCATAAAAATTTGTCATTGGGCGGCCAGTCCGCAGACTGGCCGCGGCAATCCGTTTTTGCATCAAACGACTATTTCACAGTCTCCTTGATGAGGCGCAACCGCTGGTTGCTAACTTTTCAACCCCGCTTGGTGGACTTTTCGTGCCCCATTTGGTAAACTGAACACAGAAAATATGCGAAGGAGGATCCCCCCATGACACTTGGAGAGAATATCGCACGCCTGCGCACACAGAAAGACTGGTCGCAGGGCGACCTTGCCGACGCACTGGGCATCTCGCGCCAGAGCATTTCCAAATGGGAGACCGACACCTCGATCCCCGAACTGGAAAAGCTCATAAAGCTCTCGGAGCTTTTCGGCGTGACACTTGACCAGCTGGTGCACGGCGAAGACGCGCCGGAGACAGAATCTGCGCCTGCGTCCTCTGCACCGCAGGCGGCACCCAAGCGGGAAAAGCGCCATACCATCGCCGGAACAGCTTTATTGTGTACCGGTGCGGTCATTTTGGTTCTCTGGCTGCTGCTCACCGGTGATCTGCTGACGGGACTGATGTTCGCGTCACCGTTTCTCATCTGCGGCATCATCTTCCTTGCGGTGAAGCGGCACACTGGTCTCTACTGCGGTTGGGCGGTCTATCTCTGCGTGGATCTATACCTTCGCTGTGCGACCGGTCTTTCATGGATGGCCATCTTCGTGACGCGCTTCTGGACGGCGGAGCTGAACTATGTGCGCCTTGCCATCGCGTGGGCGCAGTTCCTCGTCATGGTCCTGATGATCGTCTGCACGATGCGCTCCTACCGGACGCTTCGGCTGCCCGCGACGAAAAAAGAGGTCACATGGCTTATTGCCGGATGGCTTGCTGCGCTGGTTGTGCTTCCGCTTTTGATGAGCTACGGCATCATGCCGCTGTGGAGAGATAATCTGCACAACGACAGCGATTTCTCCCTGTATTCCTTCCTCAGCGTTCTGTACAGCTATGGGCGTTTGGCGCTGGTCAATGTTTTGCTTGTGCGCACATTTGCCGTCTGGCGCGTGAAGCGGGAAGAGAAGGAAGCAAACCGCAATGGGGCGAAGACTTAGGTGAGTATGACGCATTGTCGGTTGTCCAATGGGTTTGGGACTACCCCGAAATCAAAACCTCCGGCTTAGATGGGTGTTCGTAAAACAGTCAATGGAGCGTATCGATACAGATACGCTCCATTTCTCATGTCAACATACTATGTAATGGGGCGCAGCCCCTTGGCTCTCCCTTTGGGAGAGCTGTCACCGCAGGTGACTGAGAGGGTCTTGCAGCCTTTTTCGAATGATAAGATCAATTTGTGCACACACATTACGGAAATCCCTGTCGTTCGTGGGGTGTCATCTCCCTGCGAAGCCGCCGGGCATTTTCTAATTGGGTGTTGTCTTTTGGTATGGTCATTGTTTTCCCTCTCCGTCCTCGCTACGCTCGGCCACCTCTCCCAAAGGGAGAGGCAAGGGATGCTCGCACGGTACACCGAAAGGTGTAGAAGTGCGCCCTTTATCAGTTCGGCAAATTGGAGTTTACCGCATCGTTCCGACTTATTACTTTGTTTGATTCTATCATGTGGCTTTGAAATATGCAATAGCAGTCCCGGCAGACATTACTGCCGGGACTGAAACTGTCTTGCGACCACCCGCATTTGGCCGGAGGTTTTGGTCGTTATTCCGGCACACGGATGTAGGACACAGGGCGGCCGTTTTCAAATGTGACGGTGAAGCCCGTGCCGGGCTTTACGGAGTAGTCATACCGCCCACCGCCGAACCAGGTCATCATCAGCCCCGCCGTGACGCCGCCGTGAATGACGCACACCGCATCCTCCCCGGCTGCCAGCACCCGGTCCATGGCGGCCCGGTTCCGGGCCAGCACCTGGGGGGCGCTTTCCCCGTGGGGGCAGGGGTTGTGCTCCACGTCGGCGATCCACGCCTGATACGCCGGCGTGTCCTTCAGCTGCTGATAGCTTTTCATCTCAAAGTCGCCGAAGTCCATCTCCCGCAGGCCCGGCAGCTGCACATGGGGTACGTCGCCGTACAGCGCCGCCAGGGTCTGCTCCGTCCGCAGCAGGCCGCTGGTGTAGTATCGGGCGGCCCGGGGATAGGCCGCCGCGTTTTCGTGCAGGGCCGCCAGGGACTCCGGCAGGGCCGGAATATCCGCCGCGCCGTAGTACAGGTCCCGGCGGCTGCCGTCGGTCTCCCCGTGGCGCAGAAGGGTCAGCTTCATTTCAATTCCTCCGTCAATCCGCAAAATACCCGGTACACATGACCGGCGCTTTCCGCCAGCTGCCGCAGCAGCCGCCCGTGGCGCTCCCGCCACGCCCGCTCTCCGGCGTCTATGGGCACCACGCCGCTGCCGATCTCCCGGGCCACCACCACCTCCGCCGCCAGCAGCAGGGGCAGGGCCTCCGCCGCCTGGCCGCGCCGGGTCAGGGCCTCCAGGTGGACATAGCACCGGGCAGGGGCGGGAGCGTCTGCTGCCAGGTCGCAGATGTCCGCCGCCGTCAGGCGGTATTTTTCCGCGGCAAACGTACACTTTCCCTGGTACGCGCCGCCGATGATCAGATCCATGCCGTCACCTCCACAGAATGGCTGCCGCGCAGCCGCACAGCTCGCCGAACGTCAGGGCAAAGCCGGAGATATCCCCGGACATGCCGTCCAGATTCCGGTAGCCGTACCACACCGCAAGGCCATAGCCCGCCGCCGCCGCCAGGGGGGCGAAGCTGCCCCACAGCCACAGGGGCAGTCCCGCCGCCAGCACCAGCAGCACCGCAAGAGCCGCCAGATAGCCGCCCCGGGACGCGCCCATGGCGGCGTATTGACTGGTGTCCATGGGCCGCAGGCCCAGCACCGCCAGCCCGGCGCAGGCCCGCGCTGCCGCCGGGATCAGCAGCAGCGCCTGCCAGACAATGCTCTCCGCCGACAGGAACAGGCTCCACTGGCCCAGGGCCAGCAGCACCAGGCAGATCACGGCGAAGGCCCCGCAGTGGGAGTCCTTCAGAATGCGCCGGCGGGTGGGCAGGTCCCGCCGGGACAGCACCGCGTCGCACACGTCCATGTATCCGTCCAGGTGCATGAACCCCGTGACCAGCCACGGCACGGCGGCGCACACCGCCGCCCGCACCGGCCCCGGCGCGCCCCGCAGCAGCAGCCACGCACCGGCCCATATGCCGCCCACCAGCAGGCCCACCAGAGGCAGGCACACCAGCATTTTCCGGCGGGCCGTTTCGCTCCATAGCTTTTTGGGGCAGGGGATGGCCAGAAACATTCCCCAGGCCATGAAAAATCCGTATACCCAATCACGCATCCGGCAGCTCTCCCTTCCACATCCGCACGCAGCCTGCACTCAGCTCCGCCACGGCGTCAAATTCCGCCGCCAGGACCCGGCACACCGCCGCCAGGCCCCGGCGATACGTCTCGGTCCAGGTCTCGTAGGTCACGCCGTCCCGCCAGATCTCGTCGCACACGCACACCAGGTGCCGGACGCGCCGGCTGACGGCCAGCAGTTCCTCCGCTGTTCGCTCCGGAGCAGCGGCGTCCGGCGATGGGCCGGAGAACATCTGGCAGGCCAGACACGCCGTGACGCTGTCGAACAGAACGGCGCTCTCCGGCGGCACCGCCGCCAGCCCCCGGGGCAGCTCCCGGCCCCGCTCCAGGGTCTGGAAGCCCCAGCCCTCCCGCTCCGCCAGATGGCGGCGGACGATGGCCCGGTCCTCGCCGTCCCGGGGCTCCAGGGTGGCCCAATAGATCATGGGGCCGCCGTCTGCCAGACGGCGGGTCAGCCGCTGGCCCAGCATGCTTTTGCCGCTTTTGCTGCCGCCCAGAAGCAGAATCCTCATGATTTGTCCACCGTAAATGCGTCCCCCTGCCGGATGGGGGTCAGATATTCGTCCTCAATGGCTGCCTCCGGGAAGGTGGCCATCCCGTCCAGCACCGCGCAGGCCCCCTGCAATATCCGGAACAGCAGGGGACACCCGCTGCCCTCGCCCAGGCGCATGCCCAGCAGCAGACACGGCTCCAGCCCCAGCTCCCGGGCTGCCAGCCGGTAGCCGATCTCGTAGGAGGCGTGGGACAGGAACAGATAATCCCGCACCCGGGGGCACAGCCGCACGGCGCACAGGGCCGCCACGATGGAGATGTATCCGTCCACCGCCGCCGCCAGCCCCTCATGGGCGCAGCCCAGAAACAGCCCCGTCATGGCGGCCAGGTCCAGGCCGCCTACCGCCGCCAGAACGGCCACCGGGTCGCCGGGGTCCGGATGATGCAGGGCCAGGGCCTGCCGCAGCACCCGCTTTTTCGTGGCGAAGCCCCCATCCGTCAGGCCGCCGCCCCGGCCTGCCACCTCCTCCACGGAGGCCCCGGTCAGGGCCGCCAGCACGGCGGCGGAGGTGGTGGTGTTGCCGATGCCCATTTCCCCCACGCCCACGGCGTCTATGCCCTCCTCCTTGGCCATGTGGGCCAGGTCAAGGCCCACGGACAGGGCCCGGAGGGCCTCCTGCTCCGTCATGGCGGGCTCTGCGGCAATGTCGCCGGTGGAGAAGCGGACCTTCCGGTCCAGCACCTGGGGGCAGGACACCGGCACGCAGATGCCTACGTCCACCACCTGGACCTGGTCGCCGAAGTACGCCGCCAGGGCGGACATGCCGGTTTTGTGCCGGGTCATGTTCACCGCCTGCTGCACCGTCACCGACTGGGGGGCGCAGGATACGCCCTCCGCCACCACGCCGTTGTCCGCCGCCAGCACCGTTACCCGGCACCGGTCGATCCGAGGCCGGGGCGTTCGCCGGATGCCGGCCAGCCGGATGGACATGTCCTCCAGGGCCCCCAGGCTTCCCGGGGGCTTGGCCAGCTCCGCCTGCCGCCGCCGGGCGGCGTCCATGGCCTCCCGGTCTGCCGGGGGGATGGCCTCCATATATGCTGTCAATTCTTGCCTTGTCATGTATTCGCTCCGTATCCGTGCTGCCGCAGCCAGTCGAGAGACGGGCCGCAGTCCTGATTTTCCAATGTGAACGTGGCTGCGGGGCACAGGGCCAGCACCGTGTCCAGCACCTGCTCCATAGCCAGGGTCCCCTGGCCCAGGGGGTCGTGGAGGTCATTGTGCCCTGCGTTGTTGTGCAGGTGGACGTGCCGCAGCCATGGGGCCATGGGGGCCACCCATTCCAGAGGCGGCACCCGGCTGACGAAGGTGTTGGCATGGCCCACGTCCAGGCACAGGCCCAGCCGGGGATCGTCCACCTGGCGGGCAATGTCCGCCAGCAGCCGGGGTTCCGGCTCCATGACGTTTTCCAGGGCGATGGTCATATCCGGCGGCAGCTCCGCCAGAAGCTCCCGCCAAAAGAGAGCCGACTGCTCCACGTACCACTCCGGAAAGTACACCTGGGGCACGAAGCCCCCGTGGATCACCAGCTGCCGGACGCCCAGGTCCCGGGCCAGGGCGATGGCCTGGCGGTACCGCCGGGCCGTTACCTGCCGCACCAGAGGATCAATGGCGCAGGGGCACAGCTCGGCAAAGGGGGCGTGGAGCCAGAAGCGGTGAAGCCCCGCCATATCCGCCCGGACGGCGGACAGCACCGCCGGGTCCTCCAGATTGGGGGCATAGCAGAACGCCGCGATCTCCAGGCCCAGCCCGTTTTCCCGGGCCAGGTCCGCCGCCCGGCCGTCGATGCCGGACAGGTACAGTCTATTCCATAGCGCTTGGCGCTGCATAGGCAAATTCTCCTATATTCCTGTTATAGTGATGTGTTTGACAGAAGGCGGCCTGCCAGACGGCCCGAGGCCCAGGCCCATTGCAGGTTGAAGCCCCCGCAGTCGCCGTCTACGTCCAGCACCTCGCCGCAGGCGTAAAATCCCGGCGTCAATCGGCTTTCCATGGTCCGGGGGTCAAACTCCCCGGTGCGCAGGCCGCCGGCGGTGACCTGGGCCTGGTCAAAGCCGCAGGTGCCGGTGACGGGCAGGGCAAGGTCCCGCACCCGGCGGCAGAGCGCCTCCAGCTGGCGGTCCGTTACCTCCGATATCGCCGCGCCGCCGTTGATGCCCGCCGCCTTGCACAGCACCCGTCCCAGCCGGGGATGGACGCTGCCGGTCAGCAGCGCACCGGCCTCCTGCCGGGACAGGGCCGTCCGCCGGCTATGCAGCCAGGTCAGGGTATCCTCCCGGCTCCACCCGGGCAGAAAATCCAGGTGCAGGGCGATGCCGTCGCCGCCGGTGGAAATCCGGCGGGACAGGTCGAACACCGCCGGGCCGCTGACGCCGTATTCCGTAAACAGCACCTCTCCCTGACCGGCGGTCAGCGTCTCACCCTCCCGGGTCAGAGTCAGGGCAGCCTGGGCCTTCACGCCCTTGAGGCCCCGGGGATAGGTGGGGTCGGTGCACACCTGCACCAGGGAGGGATACAGAGCCGTCCGGTGGTGGCCCAGCTGCCGGGCCAGCTGATAGCCGTCCATGCCGCCGCCCAGCTTTCCTCCGGCAGCGCCGCCGGCGGCCAGGATGCACCGCTGGGCCGTGATGGTGTCGCCCTCCTCCGTCCGGGCCAGGAACTGTCCCTCCCGGCGCTTCAGCTGGCGGATGACGCAGCCGGTGCGCACCCGGATATTCTCCTGCTGCTCCAGGGCGAACCGCAGCACATCCAGCACCGATGCCGCCGCATTGCTCAGAGGGTACACCCGGCCGCCGGGCTCCGTGACGGTGACCAGGCCCAGGCGCCGGAAAAAGGCCAGCGTTCCCGCCGCCGAAAGCTCCGGCTCCTCCAGGGCGAACCGGCAGAAATCCGGATCCTCTCCGTGATACCGGTCCGGCCGGGCGTTTTCGTTGGTGAGGTTGCAGCGGCCGTTGCCGGTGGCCAGCAGCTTCCGGCCCACCCGGGCCTGCCGCTCCGCCAGCACCACCTGGTGGCCTGCCCGGGCCGCCGTCAGGGCCGCCGCCATGCCCGACGCACCGCCGCCGATAATCAGCACGGTCATCTCTCCGCCTCCAGCCGCTTCCGGGTGAGATAGCCCTCCAGCATCAGGGCCGCCGCCACGGCATCCACGGTTTTCTTCCGCTTTTTGGCGTTCTGCCCGTTGTTGAACAGAATGTTGTGGGCGTCGATGGTGGTGCGCCGCTCGTCCCACAGGGTCACCGGCAGCCCCGTCAGCTGCCGCAGCGTCTGGCCGAAGGCGGCGGCCTTCTCTGCCCGGGGACCCACAGTGCCGTCCATGTTCTTGGGATAGCCCAGCACCAGCTCCGTGACCCCGTGCTGGGGGATCAGGGCGCAGATCTCCTGGGCCACCGTCTCCGCCCGGCGGCTGTTGATGACCGTGGAAAACCCCGCCAGCGTGCCGGTGGCATCGGATATGGCGATGCCGGTGTGGGCGTCGCCGTAGTCAATGGCCATGATCTTCATGGGAAGTACCTCGCTTCTTTGTTGTTCCCCTTTATCATACACGATTTTTCTCCGGCCTGCAACCGGAAGAAGGCCTCGTTGGCAAGCGGAAGCCACCGGTTCTGTTCCGAACAGAACCGGTGGCTTCCTACATTTCGTGTCTGCTGACGATGGACTGCTTCCGTATCCGCGCCGTTGTAAACGTCCGCCTCGATACCCGCAGCATGGAGCTTTACAGCGGCCTGCCTGGAGCGTCCATTTCCGGCAGGCTGGGATTTTATGCCGCTTTACGGGCGGAGCTTGTCCCACCAGTCCTGCCAGGAGCCGGAGCCCCCGTCGTCATCGTCGTCTCTGCCGGGGATGGGGAAGATGGACGGCTTTTTGTTGTGGACCGGGCACAGCTCGCCGTCCTTGCCGGTGAGGGTCTGGAGCAGATATTCGTCGTCCTGGGCCTTGATGTTCTTGATGATCTCGCGGTTCCAATCCAGGGCGGCGATCTCCACCACGCTGCTGGCAGGGCAGTATTCCGTGGCCAGGTGCTTGCCATCCTTGCAGTAGCGCACCATCTTGTGAACATTACAGGTCTGGGTGGGGGCGGTGTCCGCCGCCACGGTGACGGTGGTGACGCGATTGCCGCGCAGATCGTGGGTGCAGGCCTCGGTGGCCAGCAGGCCGCTGTCCTGGCACACGGTGACCTGGGTCAGGCCGGAGCAGCTGTTGAAATCCTTGTTCTCCAGCCCGTCGTGGATGCGGCGCATGACCTCGCGCCACAGAACGGCGGAGGGGTTGCCCAGGGACTCGGAGAACCGCTCGTTGGACTTATAGCCCGTCCACACGGCGGCGCTGTAATAGGGGGAGAAGCCCGCGAAATAGCGGTCGCGGTTTTCGTCGGTGGTACCGGTCTTGCCGGCGATGGTCATGCCGGAGAACCGGGCCTCGCCGCCGGTACCGCTGGTGATGACGCTCTTGAGGGTCTGGCGGATGATGTAGGCGGTGGTCTGCTTCATGGCCACATGGGATTCCTTGTTGTTCTCACACACCAGGTTGCCCTGGGAATCCTCCACCCGGTAGAAGGTCCGGGGCGGGGTATACACGCCGTCGTTGACGAAGGCCCCATAGGCCGCGGCCATCTCCTCGGTGGTGACGCCGTATTCGTAGCCGCCCAGGCCCATGTTGCCGGATTGCTGGCTGTCGGCCTGGGTCAGGGTGGTGAAGCCCAGCTTCTCCACCATAAAGGTATAGGATTTATAGGTGCCGTATTGCTCCACCGTGCGCACGGCACAGGTGTTCAGCGAGCGGACCAGGGCGGTGTAGAACGTGGTCAGGCCCCGGAAGCCGCTGCCGGAGTTGGAGGGCCACGCGCCGTAGCCGGGCAGGTCCCGGACGGGATAGTCGTCGATGGCGGAGGCGGCAGTGATGGTGCCGTCATCCAGAGCCGGGGCGTATACGGACACGGGCTTGGTGGCGGAGCCCGGCTGCCGGGCAGAGGTGGCCCAGTTCCAGCCACGGTCCACTTCCTTGGCGCCGGTGCCGCCTACCATGGCCACCACGTCGCCGGTATAGGGGTCCACAATGGTGATGGCGGCCTGGAGGGGCTCGCCCTTGGAGTCGGTGTAGTTCGCATAGTTGGTGTTTTCAAACACGGACTCCGTAATATCCTGGATTTTGGGATTCTGGGTGGTGTAGATCTTGTACCCGCCGTTATAAACCTTGCTGACGGCCTTTTCAAAAGCGGTGCGGACGTAGCCGTCGGCGTCTGCCGGATCATCGGTGAGGCCGAAGAGCTCCACAAACTTCTCCGCCACGTCGGTGATGACCTCGTCGGTGAAATAGGAGTTGTTGGCGGTGCTGACCACGGCGGGCTTTTTGTCGTCCTCCTCCTGGGGGCCGGCATAGTTGCCCAGATTGGTGTAGCCGTTGGTGAACACCACCTCCTGGGCCTTGGCGGCGTCATAGGCGGCCTGGTCGATCTTGCCCTGGGCCAGCATGGCGTCCAGCACGTCCAGCTGGCGGTTGCGGTTCTGCTCCCGGGTCCAGTCGCTGCGCAGGGGGTCATACTGGGAGGGGTTGTTGGTGATGCTGATGAGACAGGCGGCCTCAGCCAGGTTCAGCTCGGACACGTCCTTGTGGAAGTACATCCGGGACGCCGTCTGCACACCGTAGCACTGGTTGCCCAGATAGATGGTGTTCAGGTACATCTCCAGGATCTCGTCCTTGCTGTAGTCCTTCTCCAGGGCCAGGGCCCGGTACACCTCGGTCACCTTGCGCTTGACGGTGTTCTCGTTATTGCCGGTGACGTTCTTGATGAGCTGCTGGGTGATGGTGGAGCCGCCCTGGGTATTGCCGTTGGTGAGGGTGCTGAACACGGCCCGCAGGGTGCCGTGCCAGTCCACGCCGTGGTGGGTCTCGAAGCGCTTGTCCTCAATGGCAATGGTGGCGTCACGCAGGACCTTGGGGATGGAGTCGAAGTCCACCCAAATGCGGTTTTCATCGCCGAACAGGGTCTGGTACATGACCGTTTGCTTGGTCTCGGGGTCCTGATAGTACAGCTCCGTGGACACCTTCTGGTCATACTCGGACATGTCCACCTCCACATGCCCCTTCAGGGACGTGTTGACGTAGGTCATGAAAATCCCCACGAAAATGGAGGAGGTCAGCACGATGACCAGCAGGATGGTTCCCAGGACAATACCGACGGTCCGCCCGATGCGGCGGCCCTTTCCGGGTTTTTTCCCTGTTCTGGCGCTCTGCTCTGTCTTTTTGGGCTGATGGTCTTTGTTCATGGACAGGGCACCTTCCTTTCTCTGTTACTGGAATATATGCGCCGCACCTGTGGCGGCAGATAAAAAAACATTTTATTCCATAATAAAAACTATTGTACCATAGCTGTCAACTGCTGAAAAGCTCTGTTTTTCCGGAAAACAAAACTTTTACACCGATTTTGCATGGAAGTAGAGGAAGAAATGCCAAAAAACTGTATTTGAGCGGTGCAAAACGACGGACGGCAAAAGACCGCGCCGCCCCTTGCTTTTTCCGGAGGAATCGGGTATGATACGAAGGAAAGCTATACCAATCAGGAGGTAAACGGCAATGAGCGAAGAATTCGGCCCCAATTTCATCACCCTCACCGATGAGGACGGCAACGACATCGAGCTGGAATATGTGGACGCCCTGGAGGACAACGGCCAGACGTATATGGCATTTTTCCCCACAGTGGACGACGAGACCGACGAGGCAGCCGCCGAGGATTTCGGCCTGGTGATCCTGAAGTCCGTGATGGAAAACGGCGAGGAGCTGCTGACCACCCTGGATAGCGACCAGGAGCTGCAGCGGGTGTATGACCTGTTTATGGAGCAGCTGATGGATGAGGATGACGAAAATTCCTGACCCGATCCCCGGTCTATGGTGCCCCCATCCGGCATAACGCATACAAAAGACGCCCTGTGAGGGCGTCTTTTGCGCTTTGAGAAGGGTTTTGTGCAACGCAGAGCGGCTTCGTGAAAATGCTGAACAGGGGAGGCAGCTTCCGGAAAATGGAAGGGAAAATCTGCGCGATTCCCCTTTTATTTTCCCGTCGGGTCTGTTATACTATGGGTGTCGTCGAGAGACGGCTCCCTGCGGGTGTGACGGGCCTTTTTTATCCTCACATTTTGTTATAGGGGATGTCGGATCAGTATGTGAACAGCAGGCCTCCCGGCTGCCGTCTGCGGCTGGAAGTTGGAAGCTACGAAGCACGCTGGAGACAACCCACCTGCTGAATCGGTGCAGGTTATAACGCGGCCCCCACGGCCCCGCAGGCTTGTGCTTACACGCACGCAAACACGCCGCGATCAGCTTGATCGCGGCGTGTGTTTTTATGTCTCGTTTACCAGGGCCAGCAGCTCACGGCGGGTGGCCTCCTGCTCCAGCCCCGCGCCGGTGAAATGGTTGAAGGCCAGAATGGCCTGCTGCACCAGCAGCTCCATGCCGGTGATGGCGATGAGGCCCCGGGCCCTGGCCGCCTGATACAGCTCCGTTTTCCGGGGGGCGTAGATCAGGTCAAACACCGCCGCGCCGGCGGGAAGGCTGCCCAGGAAGGACAGATCCGCAAACGGCGGGAAGCCCTCCATGCCCAGGGGGGTGGCATTGACCACCACCCGGCACTGCCGGGCGGCCTGGGGCAGCTGGTCCATGGTCACGTCGCCGCCGCGGCGGGCGGCGGTGATGACGCCCCGGTCTGCCAGGGCCCACCGGGCCGCCCGGGCCGCGCCGCCGTTGCCGATGACCAGGGCCCGGCCTGTGGGGGTGGCGCCCCGGGCGGCAAAGCCCGCCCGGATGCCGGGGGCGTCGGTATTATAGCCCACGGTGTGCCCGTTCCGGAAGCACACCGTATTTACCGCGCCGCAGGCCTCCGCCTCCGGGCTCAGCTGGTCCAGATAGCGGATGACCTCCTGCTTTAAGGGCATGGTGACGTTGCAGCCGTCCCATTCCCCGGCCCGGCCTGCCGCCATAAAGTCCGGCAGCGTCTCCCGGGTGACGGTGACGGCCTGATAGTCGCCTTCGATCCCCGAAAGGGCCAGCATGCGCCGGTGCAGCACCGGGGACATGCTGTGACCCACCGGGTCGCCGATCACACAGAGCTTCATTTCATATCCCCCTTGTGTATGCTTTCCAATAACTCCATGGCCTCCAGGTAGCCCCGGAAGCCGTGACCCACGATCTGGCCCCGGCAGGCCGGGACGGTGACGGACGTCCGGCGGAACGCCTCACGGCGACTGATGTCGCTGATGTGCACCTCCACCGCCGGAACACGGACTGCCAGCAGGGCATCGTAAATGGCGTAGCTGTAATGGGTATAGGCCCCGGGGTTGATGACGATGCCGTCATACACTCCGTCAGCGGCCTGAATTTCGTCGATGAGCACCCCTTCATGGTTGCTCTGGCGGATATCCGCCCGAATCCCCCGGGCGGCGGCATAGGCCGCGATCTCCGCGCAGAGACCGGCGTAGGTGCCGGTACCGTAGACGCCGGGCTCCCGCTTGCCCAGCAGGTTCAGATTGGGACCGTTGAGAACAAGAAATTTCATTGCTGCTCCTCTCTCCACAGCCGGACGGCCTCCTCCGCCGCCTGACGGGCTGTGGGCTTGTTGACGGCATGGTGGGCGGCGGCCCGGTACAGGCCCCGCCGCTGGCGATACAGGCGGAAGATGGCGTTATCATCCGTCAGCAGGGGGCGGCCCTGCCGCCGCAGGGTCCGGCGGATGGCCCAGGGGGAGCGGTCCAGAAAGATCACCAGGCCGCTGCCCTTCAGCAGCGTTCGGTTCTCCCGACGCAGCACCGCCCCGCCGCCGGTGGCCAGGACCATGCCCTCCCGGCGGCACAGGTCCGTCAGCACCCGGGTCTCCAGAGTGCGGAAATATGACTCGCCGCCGTCGGCGAAAATGTCCGGTATGCTGCGGCCCTCCGCCTGCTCCAGGGCTTTGTCCGCGTCCACGAAGGAAAGCCCCAGGGTCCTGGCCGCCAGCCTGCCCACGGTGCTTTTGCCGCTGCCGGGCAGGCCCACGAAAATCAGGTTTCTCACGACTGCTCCTCCCGGCTCAGGGCCATCAGCGTTTCATACAGCCGCTCCACCTGCTCCCGGCGCTCCGGGGCCAGATCGCCCCGGCTGCGCAGCACCTGGGCCTCCCGCTCCGGGTCCTGCACCGGCAGGCCGCAGGCGGCCTTATAGGCTCCGATGTCGCGGGACAGCTCCTGCCGCCGGACAAACAGCTGCACCAGCTGCCGGTCTATGCCGTCCAGCCGCAGCCGCAGGGTGTCCAGATCGCCCGCCTGGGGGTCCAGCACCCGCCACAGGGCCAGGGCCGCAGCCGCCTCCACAATGGGGGCCGCCCGCAGGGCAATGCAGGGATCGTGGCGGCCCTGAACCGTTACGGTGCAGTTTTCCATGCGGGCCAGGTCCACGGTGTCCTGGGGGATGGCGATGGAGGGGGTGGGCTTGAAGGTCACGGTGAAGGTCACCGGCATGCCGTTGGTGACGCCGCCGTTGATGCCGCCGTTGTGATTGGTGACGGTCCACACCCGGGTCCCGTCGGTGCGCAGGGCGTCGTTGGCCTGACTGCCCCGCAGGGCGGCCAGGGCCGCGCCGTCGCCGAAGCCCAGGGCCTTCACCGCCGGGATGGCGAACAGGTGACGGGCCAGCTCCGATTCCACCGCCTCCCGCCAGCCGGGACCGCCCAGTCCCGCCGGAAGGCCCGTGACGGTGCAGCGCACCTGACCACCCACGGAATCTCCGGCGGCCTTGGCCGCCTCCGCCTGCTGCCGCAGCTCTTTTTCATCAATAAGCTGCGCTTTTATTTCAATATCCTGTGCTTTCAGCCAACTCTTTACCATGGCTCCCGCCGCCACCAGGGGAGCGGTCAGGCGGCCGGAATAGGGCCCGCCGCCCCGGGGGTCGTTGTGCCCCCGGCTGCGGACATGGGCGGCGTAATCGGCGTGGCCGGGGCGGGGCTTGTCCGCCAGAGCGGCGTAGTCGCCGGAGCGGACGTCCCGGTTTTCCAGAATCAGGCAGATGGGGTCCCCGGTGGTGTGTCCATTGTATACGCCGCTGAGAATGCGGAGCCGGTCCGGCTCCCGCCGGGCGGTGGCCAGGGGGCCATGGGGGGCCCGGCGCTGAAGCTCCCGGGCGATGAGCTCCCGGTCCACCGGCAGGCCCGGGGCCGCGCCGGTGACCAGAACGCCCACGGCGGGGCCGTGGGACTCTCCGAATATGGTGTAATCCAGCATGTTACAATACCTCGAATTGCCCGCCCAGACGGCGGTAGTCCGCCCAGAAGCCGGGATAGGATTTGGCGGTGCATCCGGCGTTCCGCAGAACCACCGGGCCGGTGCAGAAGGGGGCGGCGCAGGCGCACAGCATGGCGATGCGGTGGTCGCCGCAGCTGTTGGCTTCGCCGCCGGAGAGCCGCTCCACGCCCCATACGGTGAGACCCTCCGGCTCCTGCCGGACACGGCCTCCCAGGGCGGTCAGCGCCGCCGAAACCGACGCCAGGCGGTCGCTCTCCTTATCCCGCAGCCGGGCCGCGCCGGTGAAGCGGGTTTCCGTTCCCGGCCGCAGCGCCGCCAGCAGGGCCAGCGGCGGCAGCAGGTCCGGGATATCCGTCAGGTCTACCTCCTCCGGCAGACAACGGCACAGGGCCGCCGCCGCCCGGTCCCCCTGGAGGGAGTCCCGGCGCAGGCCCGTGACGGCCACAGCACAGCCCAGGGCCCTTACCGCCAGCCAGAAGGCCGCTGCGGACCAGTCCGGCTCCGCGTCCAGGGGCACGGTCCGGAACCGCTGCCCACCCGGTATCGTGAAGCCGCAATCCGTTTGGCCGATGTGCACGCCGCAGCGACGCAGCACCGCCAGCGTCAGGTCCACATAGGGGCGGGAGGCCAGGGGACCGGTCAGCACCAGCTCCGAGTCTGCCGCCAGACCGGGCAGGGCCATCAGCAGCCCGGAGAGCAGCTGAGACGTCCGGGTCCCGTCCACCGGAATCTGCCCGCCGGACAGCGCCCGGGTCACCCGCAGACCGCCCGCCGTGGCCGCAAGGCCCCAGTCCCCCGGCAGGGGCCGCTCCAGCAGCCGCTCCGTGCCGGTGAACACCGTGCCCACCTGGCCCCGGGCCATGGCCAGGGGCAGCAGAAACCGCAGGGTGCTGCCGCTGGCCCCGCAGTCGATGACGGGGGCCTTTTCGTGATACAAGGCCCACAGCCCCCGGACCGTGGCCTCCACATCGTCGGAGGGGTCCGGCGGGCAGGGAAACTCTCCCGCCTGGGCCAGACAAATCAGCTGCCGGTGCAGCAGGCTTTTGGACGGCGGCGGCGTCACCGCCCCCCGCAGCGGGGCCGGAAGCAAGCGCACGTCCATCATACGTCCTCCATCAGGGCCGCCAGGGGCACCGTCAGCAGACGGCCCTGGCCGGCCCGTTCCGCCACGGCGATGGTAATGCCGTCGCCGCCGCGCTTTTTGTCCCGGGCCAGATAGTCCGCCGCCCCGTCCCAGGGCAGCCGGGTGGGCAGGTCCCACCGCCGCAGCAGGGGGGTCAGCCGCTCCAGCAGCTGCCCGCCGCCCAGACCGTGCCGCACCTGCCAGCGCAGCATGTGCATCATCCCGGCGGCCACGGCCTCGCCGTGGGTCCGGGTATCGTATCCTCCGGCGGCCTCATAGGCGTGGCCGAAGGTATGGCCGAAGTTCAGCACCCGGCGCCCGCCGCCGTCCCGCTCGTCCCGGGACACCACCGCCGCCTTATACCGGCAGCAGCGCGCCACCAGCCAGGGAAGATCCGGCTCCTCCGCCGTTTCCAGGTGGTGCAAAATGGCCTCGTCGCCGATGGCGCCGCACTTGATGACCTCCGCCATGCCTGAGGACAGCTGCCGCCGGGGCAGGGTGGCCAGGCACGCCGTATCTGCCAGCACCAGCCGGGGCTGGTAAAAGCAGCCGATGAGGTTCTTCCCCTCCGGCAGGTCCAGACCGGTCTTGCCGCCGACGCTGCTGTCCACCTGGGCCAGCAGGGAGGTGGGCAGCTGGGCCAGGGCCACGCCCCGCAGCAGGGTACCGGCTATAAAGCCCGCCAGGTCACCGGTGACGCCGCCGCCCAGGGCCGCGATGCCGTCCTGGCGGGTGAAGCCGTCCGCCAGCAACCGGCGGCACAGGTCCTCATACACCGCCAGGCGCTTGCTGCCCTCTCCGGCGGGGAAGGTGTATACCGGCAGGTCCAGGGCCCCGGCGTACAGGGCGGCGGTGTTCTCGTCGGCGATAACGGCCCACCGCTTAACCGGCAGAGCCTCCAGCCGGCGGCGGGCTTCCCGCAGCAGGCCCGGGCCGATCTCAATGGGGTAGGACCGCTGCCCCAGAGATACCGTGATTTGTTGCATAGACCATTCGCTCCTTTGCCGGTCAGTTGTCCTCCACCAGCCGCCGCCGGCCCAGGGCGGCCCTGCGGTAATACAGCAGGGTGGCGGCGCTGCACACCAGCCATCCGGCGGGATAGCCCATGGCCAGAGGCAGCAGGGCATTGCTGATATAGTGGGACATGATGTACAAATAGATCTGGCGGAACACCACGAAGGAGCCCAGCATGATGACCATGGGCACCTGGCTGTTGCCTGCGCCCCGCAGCGCGCCGGAATAGATCTGGTTGATGCAGCACAGCAGATAGAAGGGGGAGATATACCGCAGCAGCAGGGTGCCGTAGGCCACCACCTCCGCCTTGCGGTTGAAGAAGGCCGTCAGCTGGGGCGCAAACACCAGCACCGGCACCATCAGCACCGCCGTTACCGCCAGGGAGATCGCCAGTGCACGACGGGTGCCCTGGTGGGCCCGCTGGGCGTTCCCGGCTCCCAGATTCTGCCCCACGAAGGTGGTGGCGGACAGGGCCAGGGACTGCATGGGCAGGAACATCAGCTGGTCGATCTTGGTATACGCCGTCCAGCCGGACATGCAGTCCGGACCGAAGCGGTTGATATAGGACTGGACAAACACATTGGAGAAGGCGGTGACGGCCATTTGCAGAGCCGCCGGGATGCCTACCTGCATGATCTTGCCCAGCATGTCCCAATGGACCCGCAGCCGCCGCAGCTCCAGGCGCACACAGCTGTCCGTCCGCAGCAGCACTGCCAGCACCAGCACCGCCGACGCCGCCTGGGCGATGATGGTGGCCCAGGCAACGCCTGCAACGCCCATGCGGAAGCGGATCACGAACACCAGGTCCAGCACCGTGTTCAGCCCCGCCGACACCACCAGAAAGTAGAAGGGACGCCGGGAGTCGCCCACTGCCCGGAGAATGCCGGAGCCCATGTTGTAGATGAGCAGCCCCGTAATGCCGGAAAAATAGATGGACAGATAGGCCGTGGACTCCGGCAGCACCTCCGCCGGGGTGTTCATCAGGGCCAGCATGGCCGGGATCAGGGCCAGACCCAGGGCCGTGAACGCCACGCACAGCACCAGCGTCAGCACCATGGCCGTGTGGACGGTGTCCCGGACTCTGTCCGGCTTATGGGCCCCGTAATACTGACTGATGACCACGCCTGCACCGCTGGACAGGCCCATGAAAAAGCCAATGAGCATATTGATGATGGGCCCCACGGTGCCCACGGCGGAGAACGCCTCGTTGGACACGAAGTTGCCCACCACCCAGGTGTCCACCATGTTGTACAGCTGCTGAAACACGTTGCCGGCCAGCAGCGGCAGGGCGAACTCCACCAGGTGGCGGGTGATGCTGCCCTGGGTCATGTCCACGTCCCGACGGGCAGGGGCGTGGGCGTGATGATGGCTGAATATCATAAGTGCAGTTCCTCAGTTCTCTCTCTTTTTATAATAGGATAACACCATTTCCCGGGGAAATCAACCGTCCCCCCGGGGGGAAGCCTGCCTTACAGGAAAAATTCCTCCGGCTCCGCCGGACGCATGATGGATACCTCATAGGCGGTGCGCTCCTGGCCCACGCCGTCCACGGTTTTCGTATAGCCCCGGCTCTGGACCCGGCCCTCCACCGTCAGGCGGGAACCCACCAGAAGCCGGGCCGTCTGCTGGGCGATGGCCCCCCAGGCGATGCAGGGCAGATAGTCCGCCCGCCCGTACCGGCGGTTCACCGCCAGGATCAGGTCGCAGATCTCCCGGCCCAAGGGCGTCCGCCGCAGGGAGGGGGCCTTGCACAGCACGCCGGAGAGCTGAATCTGGTTAAAGGGAGCCGCGCCGCCGGGAGTCAGCTCCCGGACAAACACGGAGATCACCAGCCGGGGCCCCTGGCCGCTGCGGTTGTTGAAGGAGCGCAGCTGACCGGTGAGGGTCAGCGTGTCGCCGGTATGTACGGGGTGCTCCTCCAGCAGCCGCCGGGGCAGAATCACGGGCAGCAGGTCCTCCTGGCCCGACAGCCGCTCCACCGACAGGGGAAAGCGGTAAAAGTGCTCGCCGTGGTTTATATGGGACAGGGCAGGCTCCCCGGCGGCCCGGCCGCACAGGCGCACACGGTTGAAATTGTTGTCCATAAAATTCCTCCTCGTTTGTTGAAGCTGGTCCAGCTTATGCCGCCGGAGGGCGAAATAGACCCTGAGGCTTGTCAAAAAGTCTTTTTGACCAGCCTCGTGCGGTTTTTCAGAACTTAAAAAGTTCTGAAAAACCTGTGATTGCAAACGAAAGACACCCCTGATGGGTTTCTTTCGTAACTATCTTCCTTTCCAATGGAGGAGGATTTTTTGTTCTTTGGCGGCCCTGGCTCTTTTCAAACCGGGAAAAGTATGCGATAATAGCGGGGAAAAGGAGGAATTGCCCATGCGATACAAGGGAAAGGTCTACCGTCCCCCCAGCGAGGCATACAGCCTCATCATCCAGGTGACCTATGGGTGCAGCCATAACCGCTGCGCCTTCTGCGATATGTATGACGATAAGCGGTTTGCCCTGCGGCCTATGGAGGAGATCCGGGAGGATTTCCGCCTGGCCCGGCAGGTATACCGCCGGGTGGAGCGGGTCTTTCTGGCCGACGGCGACGCCCTGATGCGGAAAACCGATGAGCTGCTGGAAATTCTGGCCATGGTGTACAGCCTGTTTCCCGAGTGCCAGCGGGTCAGCTGCTACGCCTCGCCCCGGAGTCTTCAGGTCAAGACGGAGGAGGAGCTGCGGCGGCTGCGGGAGGGCGGCCTGAAAATGGTGTATATGGGCCTGGAATCCGGCTGTGACGCGGTGCTGGAGCGGATGCAGAAGGGGCACACGGCCGCGGCCATCGTGGCGGCAGGGCAGAAGGCCCGGCGGGCGGGACTTGCCCTGTCGGTGACGGCCATTTCGGGCCTGGGCAGCCGGGAGCTGCTCCGGGAGCACGCCGTGGACACCGCCCGGGCCCTCAGCGCCATGAACCCGGAATACATCGGCCTGCTGACGCTGATGGTGGAGCCGGGAACGCCGCTGGAGCGCTGGGTCCGGGAGGGCAGCTTCCAGGTGCTGGGTCCGGCGGAAATTTTGCAGGAGACGGCCCTGCTGCTGGACCATATGGACAGCCCGGGCAGCGTGTTCCGGATGAACCATGCATCCAACTATCTGACCCTGAAGGGAACCCTGAACCGGGACCTGCCTGCTCTGCGGCAGCAGGTGCAGGAGGGACTTATGGGACACGGCCTGCGGCCGGAGAGCTGGCGTGCTTTGTAAATACAGAGAGAATAAAAGGAGACGAGAGATGAAAAGCAAAACTGCGGGGGCGGCATACAAGGCCGCACGGGGCAATCTGCTGGCGATGCTGGTCCTGACGGCGGTAAACACCCTTCTGGCCCTGACGGGGTCGGACAGATACTATCTGTTCACGGATTTTGCCGCCTACATCTGGGCAGTGTTTGCCCGGGGCTTTTATGACTTTACCGGGGAGGTCAAGTGGCTGGTGCTGGGCGCGGCGGGCGCGGTGCTGGTGATGGCGGTGTATTTCCTGTGCTGGCTGCTGTCCAAAAAGCGGCGGGGCTGGCTGACGGCGGCGCTGGTGCTGTTCTCCGTGGATACGGCGGCGCTGGTGGCGGGCCTGGTGACGGCCTTCGAGGCGTCCAGCATCCTGGATGTGGTGTTCCACGGCCTGCTGCTGTGGTATCTGGCCATGGGCGTTCGCCGGGGCCGGGAGGCCATGGAGGAGCCGGAGGGGCAGAGGGAGACGCCGGAGCCGCTGCCCCAGAATACGGAGTTTTACGACGCGTCCATGGGGGAACGGCCCAACAGTCCCTCTCTGGGCCAGCCGGCGGAGGGGAAGCACCGGACTCTGCTGACCGCCGCATACGGCAGCCATGAGATCGAGGTCCGCCGCAGCTATGGGCTGACGGAGCTGATCGTGGACGGAAGGGTCTACGGACGGCAGGAGGGCGTCGTGGAAACCGGCTATACCATCCGCGCCCGGGTGAGCGGTCACGATGTGGAAACGGAGTTCACTCCCACCGGCAAGCAGCTGCTGCGGGTGGACGGCCAGGTCATTGCCCGGAAGCAGCGCCTGTTCTGAGACCTGCATGATTCCTGCATAGGAAAAGCACCGATGCGCAGCATCGGTGCTTTTTGCTATTGCTTTCTATTGCTTTTTCATTTGACGCAGGAACAGCAGCACGGCGGCGGCCAGGGCTGCGGCGGCATAGGCCAGCACCCACCACAGATGAGGCGTGAGCCCCGCCCAGTCTCCGGCCAGAGCCGCCCGGTCCAGCTCCACCGCGTGGACAAAGGGCAGGGCATAGGCAATGCGCTTGAAGGCGCCGCCTACCAGCTCCAGATCGAACCAGGTGCCCGACAGCCAGGCCGTCAGATTGGTCAGCAGAGCGCCGCAGATGCCGCCTGCCTGCTTGACGTTCAGCACACTGCCGCACAGCAGGCCCAGGCCGATGAACAGCAGCGCCGCCGGCAGGTCCAGCAGCACCGCCCACAGCATCCGCACCGATACCGTCAGTCCCAGGGGAATGGCTGCCAGGCAGCAGACTGCCACCTGCACCGCCGCCATAGGCAGCAGCGGCAGCACATAGCCGAAGATGAAGTCCCCGGCGGTAAGGGGCGTGGTGTACAGCCGCTGCAAAAGGGCGCTCTCCCGGTCACGGGACACCAGAGTGGCGGAGAACAGGGCCACAAACGCCAGACCGAACACGGTGATGCCCGGGGTCAGGCGGTCGATCTCAAACAGGCTTACGGGGATGTTGGCCTGGATGGCGCTGAGCAGAAGCAGCAGCACCAGGGGAAAGCCCAGGCCGAAGCCCAGCGTCAGCGGATCCCGCACCAGCTCCAGCGTGGTGCGGCGGCAAAGTGCGCGCAGCTTCATCTTCCCGCCTCCCTTACCATGGCGATAAACGCGTCCTCAAATCTGTCACAGCCGGCCTGGCGCTTCAGCTCCTCCGGCGTGCCCAGGGCCAGCAGCCGGCCGTCCTTCATAATGCCCACCCGGTCGGACAGGGCCTCGGCCTCCTCCAGGTAGTGGGTGGTGAGGATCACGGTGATCCGGCCCTTCAGCTGGCGGACCACGTCCCACAGCTCCGCCCGGGCCAGCACGTCCAGCCCCAGGGTGGGCTCATCCAGAAACAGGATCTCCGGCCGGGCGATCAGAGCCATGGCGATGCTCAGCCGCCGCTGCCAGCCGCCGGAGAGCTTCCCGGCCCGGCGGGCCAGAATGGGCTCCAGCCCCAGGGCCCGGGACAGCTCCTCTGTGCGGGCGGCGGTCTCCTGCCGGGACAGACCGTGGACGCCGCACAGCAGCGCCAGATTCTCCCGGGCGGTGAGGTTGGGGGCCACGGCGGTCTCCTGGGGGGATACGCCGATGCAGCGCTTTACCCCGGCGGCATCCGACACAATGCTGCGGCCCAGCAGCCGGGCGTCGCCGCCGTCGGGCCGGGTCAGGCACGACAGCATTTTGATGGTGGTGGTCTTGCCTGCGCCGTTGACGCCCAGCAGGGCGAACAGCTCCCCCTGACGGACCGTCAGGTCCAGGCTGTCCACGGCGGTGATGGCCCCATAGCGTTTGGTGAGACCCTGTATTTCAACGGCGTTCATTCCTGCGCCTCCTTTTCCTTGAATCGAGCCAGCAGCCCCCTATAGGCGTCGGTCAGCGACGCGCTGATGAGCTCCGTGTCCCAGTCCAGAAACGACGTGGCCGCCATGGCGGCGATGCCGTGGACATAGATCCACATCTCCAGGTGGAACATCCGGGCGCTTTCCCGGCTGATGCCGGCGGCCTGCTGGATCAGGTCCAGCAGGGGCTCCACATCGTCTCCCAGACGGGGAGACGCGTCCTCGTGGCTGCGGTCCCGCATAAACAGCAGCCGGAACAGGGGCTTTTCCTGCTGGGCAAAGGCAATGTAGGCCATGCCGGAGGCCTTGTAGGGGGGATATTTCCCGGCCTCCATGGCCTGGGCGATGGTTTGACCGTACAGCCGGTATCCGGCGGCCAGAACCTCCTGCTGCACCTCCTCCATGCTCCGGAACAGGCCGAAAATAGGCTTGACGGAGCAGCCTAGCCGGGCGGCCAGACTCCGGGCGGTAAGGCCCTCCGGCCCCGTCTCCCGGACAATATCCAGAGCAGCCCGGATGATCTCCTCCCGGGTAAATTTGACCTTCGGCGGCACAAATGCTCCTCCCTTCGTGATGAAAACTCATGTTGCGCAACAAGCGTTGCTTATTATAACAGAGAAAAATGCCCCTGTCAAGGGGCGGAATGGGAGAAGGCGCGGCCCGGAGCGGGCTGGGGGCAGCCTAAAGAATAGTTAAAGGCGAAGAAAAAAACGGCATAGGGCAGCAGCCTGAATAGAAGCATACGCCCCCTGGAACCGATTTCTCCGGTTCCGGGGGGCGCTGTGTGTCGATAGAAAGACGGTTATTCCGCCTTGGCCTTCTTTTTCTGGGGCATGGGGATCTGGGCCAGGATCACGGCCGCAAACATCAGCACGCAGCCCAGGTATTCCCGGGCGGTCATCTGCTGGTGCAGGACAACGGCACCGGCGATGACGGCGAACACGCTCTCCAGGCTCAGCAGAATGGTGACCACCGTGGGATTGGAGCCCTTCTGAGCCAGGATTTGCAGGGTGTAGCCCACGCCGCAGGAGAACACGCCCACATACAGCAGGGGCCAGATGCAGTCCAGCAGCACCTGGAAGCTGATGGTGTCGAAAAACAGGGCCAGAATGGTGGACCAGGTGCCGGCAAACAGGAATTGCAGGCAGCTGAGCTTCACACCGTCACAGGTGGCGGTGAAATGGTCGATCACCAGGATATGTACGGAAAAGCATATGGCACATACCAGCACCAGCAGGTCGCCGGGGGCCAGGGAGAAGCTGCCCTTGATACACAGCAGGTACAGAGCGCCCACGGACAGAGCCACGGCGATCCACACCGGCAGGCTGACCCTCCGCCGGAAGAACAGGCCGAACACCGGCACCAGCACCACATACAGGGCGGTGATAAACCCGGCCTTGCCGCCGTCGGTACCGGCCACAAGGCCTGCCTGCTGGAAGTTGGAGGCAATGGCCAGCACCGTGCCGCAGCAGAAGCCGCCCAGCCACAGCTGCCTGCGCTGGGCCTTCTTCTCCGCAGGGGAGAGCTGGGGCCGGTCCTTCCTGAAGCCGCTTGAAACGGCCAGAACCACCAGCAGGGACAGCACGGCGATGTAATACCGGGTGCCGTTGAAGGTAAACGCGCCCATGGCGTCGGCGCAGACGTCCTGGGCCACGAAGGCCGTGCCCCAGATAAAGGCCGCCAGAATGGGAAATACCACCTGGCGAAGCTGATTGCTTTTCATACGAATGCTCTCTCTTTCTTCTTATGCTTGCGGGCCGTCCTCGCCCCCGGCCGGGGCGTCGACGTGCCAATGAAACTTCTTTTCGGTGCCGGACAGCAGCCGCTGGATGTTGCCCCGGTGGCACCAGATCACAAGGGCCGCTATCGCCGCAGACAGGACGGTATACAGCCAGTTATGGCCCAGCAGGAAAAACACGGATACCGGCATGCTGGCCGTGGCGGCCACGGAGCCCAGGGATACATAGCGGGTCAGCAGCCACAGGCTCACGAACAGGCCCCAGGCGATCAGAGCCACCCGCCAGTCCAGCAGCAGCACCAGCACGCCGCCGGAGAGGATGCCCTTGCCGCCCCGCAGGCCGAAGAACACCGGGAACATGTGCCCCAGCTCGCAGCCAATGCCTGCAATCAGCAGGCCCAGGGTCCAGTCGCCCACTACCCAGTGCATCAGATATCCGCCGATGAGGCAGGCCAGCACGGTTTTCCCCATGTCGCAGATGATGACGCACAGGGCATACCGGGCGCCGTAGGTCCGGTAGAAGTTCGTCAGGCCCGCGTTGCCGCTGCCGTGCTGGCGGACATCGTCCCGGATGATGAAATGGGAGGTCATCACCGACCCGTTGAAGCAGCCCAGCAGATACGACACCAGCAGCGTCAGGGCCACGGTAAATACCACAGACACGTCAGCTATCCTCCTCGCCCTTCTGGCGCACGGTCATGATGATGGGGGTGCCCTCCAGGCCGAACACGCTGCGGATCTGATTTTCCAGATACCGGCGGTAGGAGAAGTGGAACAGCTTCTTGTCGTTGCAGAACACCACGAAATGGGGGGGACGGATGCCCACCTGGGTCATGTAGTAGATCTTCAGGCGGCGGCCCTTGTCCGTGGGGGGCTGGACCCGGGTCTGGGCATCGGCCAGGACGGAGTTGAGCATTCCGGTGGTGATGCGCATGGACGCCTGCTCCCGGACATAGTTGATGAGCTCAAACAGCCGGCTGACCCGCTGACCGGTCATGGCGGAGATGAACACAATGGGGGCGTAGGGCATATAGCTCAGGTCCCGGCGGATGTCCTCCCGCATGCGGTCCATGGTCTTGCCGTCCTTTTCCACCAGGTCCCACTTGTTCACCACAATGATGCAGGCCTTTCCGGCGTCGTGGGCCAGGCCCGCCACCTTGGTGTCCTGCTCGGTGACGCCGTCCTGGGCGTCGATCATAATGAGGCACACGTCGCTGCGCTCAATGGCCATGGTGGCCCGGAGGACGCTGTATTTCTCGATGGCGTCGTCCACCTTGGACTTCTTTCGCATACCGGCGGTGTCGATGAAGTTATACTTGCCGGTGGCGTTTTCAAAGTAGCTGTCGATGGCGTCCCGGGTGGTACCGGCCACGTCGCTGACGATGACCCGCTGCTCGCCCAGGATCCGGTTGGTGAGGCTGGACTTGCCCACGTTGGGCTTGCCGATGATGGCCACCTGGACCACGTCGCTGTCCTCCTCCTCGTCCGTTTCCGGGGGGAAGTATTGCAGACAGGCGTCCAGCAGGTCGCCGGTGCCGTGACCATGGACGGCGGACACGGCGATGGGGTCGCCCAGACCCAGGTTGTAAAACTCATAGAACTCCGGGTCCGTGACGCCGGTGGAGTCCATCTTGTTCACTGCCAGAACGATGGGCTTTTTGGACCGCTGGAGCATTCCGGCCACCTCCTGGTCGGCGGCGGTCATACCGGTCTTGATGTCCGTTACCAGGACGATGACGGTGGCGTTGTCGATGGCGATCTGGGCCTGTTGGCGCATGAAGGCCAGGATCTGGTTGTCGGTGTTGGGCTCGATGCCGCCGGTGTCCACCAGGGTGAACTTGCGGCCGTTCCAGTCGGATTCACCGTAAATGCGGTCCCGGGTGACGCCGGGGGTGTCCTCCACAATGGAAAGACGCCGCCCGATGATCTTGTTGAACAGCATGGACTTGCCCACGTTGGGGCGGCCCACGATGGCAATCAGGGGCTTGGACATAGGGGGTACCTCCTTCTATATTGGATGCGGCGGTCATTCCGCCGCGAACATGGCGTCCACCAGGGCGAAGCCGTCCTCGTCCACCACCTGGACGGGAACGCCCAGTTCCCGGCTCAGACGCTCCACGGTGTAGTCGTCCAGAAACACGGTCTCGCCGTGGCGCATCATGTGGATGGGGATCAGCACCCGATCCCCCAGGTCCCGTCCCCGCAGCTGGGCGGAGATATCCTGCCCGGTAAGCAGGCCCGCCACGTCGATGGTGTGGCCGAAGAAGTCGTTTTCCACGGCGATGACCTGCCCCCGCAGCCCGGGATAGTCCGCCTGGGCCCGCTGCACCAGGCCCCGGAGAAACGGAGCCGCCGCCGTGCCGGTGGCGATGGTGAAGGGGGAGAAGCGAACGGGCACGTCCACAGTGGCAAGGCCCGCCAGGAAATCATCCTCCAGAGAGCGCATGAGGCCCACGCCGTTTTCCAGCTGACGGTAGCCCTCGTAATACTCTGCCCGGGGCAGGGGACGGCCTGCCCGCAGGTACAGCTCGTCGGCGCAGAAGAAGCGCCGGGTGCCGAAGCGCTCCAGATTCTCCCGGCCGTATTCGTCGGCGATGTCGATGATCTCGGCGGCAGTGGCCGCATCCACGGGCCGGAGCTTAGCCAGGCCCTGGCGGTATTTGGTGATGCCCACCGGCACCAGGGAGCAGCTGGAAAACTGCATCTCCGTCAGGTCCCGGAGGGTGCGGCGCAGCTGGTCCCCGTCGTTCCAGCCGGGGCAGACCACGATCTGCCCGTTCATCACGATCCCCGCCTTGCAGAAGGCCCGGATATAGTCCAGGGAGCGCAGGGCGTTTTTGTTGCCCAGCATGGTGCAGTGGAGCTGAGGGTCCGTGGTGTGGACGGAGACGTTGATGGGGCTGATGCGCAGGTCGATGATGCGCTGGGCCTCCCGGTCCGTCAGGTTGGTCAGGGTGATGTAGTTCCCTTGGAGGAAGCTGAGCCGGGCGTCGTCGTCCTTGAAATACAGGGTCTTGCGCATACCGGGAGGCATCTGGTCCACGAAGCAGAAGATGCAGTGGTTGGCGCAGGAGCGCATATCGTCCATGAGGACGGTGTCAAAATTCAGGCCCAGGTCCCGGCCCTCGGGCTTGCGCAGGGACACGGTGCGCACGGTACCCGCAGGCTCCCGCAGCTCCAGGCAGCAGTCGGTATCGTAGCCGTAAAAGCGATAGTCCAGCACGTCGATGATCTGGTGCCCGTTGATGGTCAGCAGCTGCTCCCCGGGGGTGATCCCGGCCCGCTCCGCCGGACTGTGCCGGTCCACGGAGGTGATGATGGTGCTCATGTGTTGTTCCTCTTTACCTCAGGCGGCATAATACCGCAGTTTATCCAAACTATTATACCCAAGTTCTGCCGGTTTTGCAAGCACGATTCCGAGTTTTTGGGTAAGGGCAGTGTAGGACTACAAATTTGCGAACTATTTTGTAGTTGACTTCACCACATTTTGCGTGATATACTATAAGAAAATTGGGGGGGTTGCTTATGATTAACTGATTTAAAGCCAATATTATCAATGTAGTGCCTGCGGTCATCAACAAATATACCCGGAGCAACGAGATTGCAGAGTATCCCTTTTCCGGTATGATCTCGATTAGAAAGGAAGGTAAATGAAGATGAAAAAGCATTTATTTGCCCTGCTTGCGGCCCTGCTGTGTATGGTGATGCTGATGGGCTGTACGGCCCATGCGGGGCCGGAGTCCAACAAGCTGACGGAGGCGGAGTCCAACAAGCTGACGGAGGCGGAGCTTCAGGAGCTCCAGGAGCTGTTTGCCCCGGGCAGCTGGTATGCCCAGGCCTGCACCAGCTACTATGAAGGGGCGGAGGCCGTGAATCTGCGCCGTCTGTTCTACGATGGCATCGGCTACGCGGGACTGATCTATGGACAGTGCTATGTGACCGATCGGGAGCGGGACTGGGTGCTGGAGCAGAAACCTGCGGCAGAGAATTATGGCATTTTCCGGGCGCCCCGGGCGGCCATGGATGACGTTCTCCGGCAGTATTTTGACATCTCCCTGGACGATACCCGGAAAATGGGGCTGGATAACCTGCTCTATTGGGAAGAGGCCGACGCCTGGTACGCCACCCACACGGATACGGGCCTGAATACGGTGACGCTGACCGGTGGTGAGCGCACGGACGATGGCCTGCTGAAGCTATACTATTCCGGCGGCTGTATCACCCTGCGCCCCACGCAGGACGGACAGAGCCCGCAGCCCTATTTCATCGTTTCCAACCAGCCGGAGAGTTGATGCTGGTATCCCGGATATAATAGATATAGGAAAGGGGAGAGCAATCACGCTCTCCCTTTCTTTTGGTTTACAAAGTCAACCAAAAGAAAGGGTTCCAAGCATCTCTGCTCAGAACCCTGACATTATGGAGGTGACACCCAGATTTGAACTGGGGAATGAGGGTTTTGCAGACCCTTGCCTTACCACTTGGCTATGTCACCATATAAGAGAAACGGCTTTTTCAGGCCGTTTCTCTGTTTGGAGCGGGCGACGAGGCTCGAACTCGCTACCTCGACCTTGGCAAGGTCGCGCTCTACCAGATGAGCTACGCCCGCGTATGGCGCCGGTATTCCAGCACCATGGTGCCTCCGGTCGGAGTCGAACCAACGACACGCGGATTTTCAGTCCGCTGCTCTACCAACTGAGCTACAGAGGCATATGGCGACCAAGAAGGGGCTCGAACCCTCGACCTCCAGCGTGACAGGCTGGCGTTCTAACCAACTGAACTACTTGGCCATCTGCGCTTTTGTCTTGAAACTCAAGCTTGCTTATTATAGCAAGAACGTTCCCGAATGTCAACACCCTTTTTACATTTTTCGTAAAAGATGGCGAGGAGATTTCTTGCACACCGGAGATAGTACCGCTGCTAAAGCGGATTGTCAAGCACTCTTTTTTGTGATACAATACAATTTCAAGCCAAAAGGGGAGGTGCCGCCATGGAGATCGGACACGTTACTGTCAACGGAAAACTGTATTTGGCCCCGATGGCGGGCGTCACGGACATGGCCTTCCGCCAGATCTGCCGGGAGCTGGGCGCCGACATGAGCTGCACCGAGCTGGTCAGTGCCAAGGCGCTTTGCTATCAGGACAAGAAGAGCCGCGGACTTTTGAAGCTGGCGGACAACGAGCGTCCCGCCGCCGCCCAGATCTTCGGCAGCGACGTTCAGTGCATGGCGGAGGCCGCCCAGATCGCGGCGGAGGTGTCCGGCGCGGCGTTCATCGACATCAATATGGGGTGTCCGGTGGGTAAGGTGGTGGCCAACGGCGACGGCTCGGCGCTGATGAAGGATCCGGAGAAGGCCGCCCGCATCGCGGAGGCAGTGGTGAAGGCCAGCCCCGTGCCGGTGACAGTGAAAATGCGCCGCGGCTGGGACAGGGGCAGCATCAACGCCGTGGAACTGGCGAAAATGCTGGAGCAGGTGGGGGTCAGTGCCATCGCTGTCCATGGCCGCACCCGCACCCAGATGTACGCCGGTCAGGCGGACTGGACGACCATCCGGGAGGTAAAGCAGGCGGTGGGCATTCCCGTCATCGCCAACGGCGACATATTTACGCCGGGTGACGCCGTCCGCATTCTGGCGTTCACCGGCGCGGACATGGCCATGATAGGACGGGGCTGCTTCGGCAATCCGTGGCTGTTTCAGCAGGCGCAGGCCGCGCTGGCGGGTCAGCCCATCCCACCGCTGCCGCCGCTGGCGGAGCGCTGGGCCACGGCGGTGCGTCAGGTGGAGCTGTCTGTCGCCGATAAGGGGGAGCATATCGCCGTGCTGGAAGCCCGCAAGCAGCTTTGCTGGTATCTCAAGGGCGTCAGCCACGCCAATTATTATAAGGAGCAGATCGTCCGTATGGACACGCTGGAAGATGTGTACCGGGTGTCGGCGGGAGTGCAGAGGGATTTGCGATGAGGGATGAAAGAGAACTGATCCGCCGCGCCGGACAGGGCGACCAGGAGGCGTTCCGCCAACTGGTGGAGACGTATCAGGCGCCGGCGTACCGTCTGGCGCTGCGGATGTGCGGCGGCGATGCGGCGCTGGCGGAGGATGCGGCGCAGGAGGCGTTTCTGGCCGCATGGCGGGGACTGCCCCGCTTCCGAGGGGACAGCCGCTTCTCCACGTGGCTCTACCGCCTGACCACCAACGCCGCCATCGACTGTTTGCGTCGGGAAAAGCGGCATCGGGACGCCGACGATCTGGACGGTGTGGAGCTTCCCGACGGCGGTGACACGCCGCAAGAGGCGGCGGAGCGTACCGAGACGCAGACGGCTGTCCGGTCGGCGCTGTCGGCGTTGTCGGATGAGCATCGGCAGGTGCTGCTGCTGCGGTATATGCAGGAGCTGGATTACGGGGAGATCGCCGTGGCGCTGGGCATCAGCGAGGGGACGGTGAAATCCCGCATCAACCGGGCCAAGGCGCGGCTGAAGGAGCTTTTGTCCGGCGGAGGGAACCTTTCTGCCGTTATCTCCGTCAAAACGGCAGGAGAGGAGGGACAGAAATGACCCCGATGTTTGATGAAATGGATAAGGTGCTGCGCGAGGCGCTGGCATCGGAGGCATTGCCTTCCGACGGCTTTACAGACCGCGTGATGGCGCGTGTGGCCGAGACGCCCCAGCAGAGGAAAGCACCTCCCGCCGCCCGCAAATGGCTGGTGACGGCGGCGGCCTGTCTGGTGGTAGCGGCGGCGCTGATCCCGCTGCTGCATAGCGGCGGCCTGCACAAGGGCAGCAATATGCAGGCGGTGTTCAGTGACAGCGCCGTTCCGGGCAGCGATACGGCGCCCGCTGCCGCGAATGAAAACAGCGCAGAGCGACTCGCCCCTGATAATGCGATGGATGGGGCTACGCCGTCTGACCGCGAGGCACAGCAGAAGTCCGATGCGGGCAAGGACATTACCGGCGGGTGTCCCAATGGAGAGAACCTGTACACGGCCGCGCCCGCACAGACCATGGACGAGGCGCTGGCGCGCGCCGCCGAGACGCTGGCTCAGCAGGGCTTTGTCCTGACCGTCGCCGCCCGCGAGGAAAGCGCCGTGCAGGTGCTTTTGACCAACGCGGCCGGCAGCGCCGGAGATCCCGCCGTGCTGGACGCCGCCATGGAGGCGGAGGGCTTTACCGCCGCCGATAACAACTGGTACACCTATGAGGAGGATATAAATTCGTGAAGCTGCATACCCGTCAACTGACCTGCGCCGCCATTGTGGGCGCAGCCTACGCCGTGCTGAGCATTTTCGGCTCTGTATTCGGCATTACCTACGGCCCTATCCAGTGCCGTTTTTCCGAGGCACTGTGCGTCCTGCCCTTCCTGATGCCGGAGACGGCGTGGGGCCTGGGTGTGGGCTGCCTCATCGCCAACCTGCTCAGCCCCTACGGTATACTGGATATCGTGGTGGGCTCCGCCGCCACGCTGCTGGCCGCCCTGCTCACCGCCCGGTGCAAGAAGAAGTGGCTGGCGCCGCTGCCGCCGGTGGCGGCTAACATGGTGCTGGTGGGACTGGTGCTGGCCTATGAGCAGGCCGGTACCTCCGCCGCCTTCTGGCCCACCTACGCCTTCAACGCCCTGACGGTGGGGGCCGGGGAGATCGTGGCGTGCTACGGGCTGGGTATGCTGCTTCTGTGGCGGCTGGAAAAGAGCAAAGCGCTGCAAAACTACCTGCAAAACCGCTGAAAGAGGGAAAAACCGAAAAAATATCGGAAAAACCTCTTGACTCATTTGAAAATTCCGGTATAATAAATAGGCTCGCGTATTGCGGGCATATCCTTGCTCTCATCGAGAATGAGGGCCATTTGTCCAAAAGGAGGTGCAAAAAGTATGGCTAAGATTTCCGCCAACTACGAGGTCGTCTACATCATCGACCCTGCACAGGGTGAGGAGGCTATTGCCGCTACCGTGGCAAAGTTCCAGACGCTGGCAGAGCAGAACAACGCGATCAACGTAGTGGTCGATGAGTGGGGCAAGCGTCGCCTCGCCTACGCCATCGACTACAAGACCGAGGGCTACTATGTGCTGATGAGCTTCACCAGCGGCCCCGAGTTCCCCAAGGAGCTGGATCGTATCCTCGGCATTACCGAAGGTATCATGCGTTCCATGATCGTCTGCAAGGGCGAGTAAGGGAGAACAGCAATGCTGAACAAGATCTTCATCATGGGTCGTCTGACCCGTGACCCGGAGCTGCGCAGAACGCAGTCCGGTACCGCTGTCACCAGCTTCACGCTGGCTGTGGACCGTGATTTCAAGTCCCAGTCCGGTGAGAAGGAGACGGATTTCATCGACGTGGTCGCCTGGCGCTCCACCGCCGAGTTTGCCGCCAAGTACTTCACCAAGGGCCGTATGGCCATTGTGGAGGGCCGGCTCCAGATCCGTCCGTGGACTGACAAGGAGGGCAACTCCCGCCGCAGCGCGGAGGTGGTTGCCGACAACATCTATTTCGGCGATTCCAAGCGGGACAACGCAGGCGACGTGGGCGGTTATTCCGCACCGGCCTACACCGCGCCCGCCGGCGGGTACAGCGCCCCTGTGGGCGGCCCCTCCGGCTTTGCCGAGATCAATGAGGAGGACGGCGACCTGCCGTTCTGATGTGCCGACGGCACATGAAACTTTATAAAGGAGGATACTTCCATGGCTATGGAACGCGAAAATAGACCCGCCCGCGGCGCCGGTAAGCGTCGCAAGAAGGTTTGCCAGTTCTGCGTGGACAAGTGCGAGTGCATCGATTACAAGGACGCTGCCAAGCTGCGCCGCTTCATCTCCGAGCGCTCCAAGATCCTGCCCCGCCGCACCACCGGCACCTGCGCCATGCATCAGCGTCAGCTGACCGAGGCCATCAAGCGCGCTCGTCAGATCGCTCTGCTGCCCTTCGTGACCGAGTAATTGGGAAACGAATAAGACCTGCCGACAGGCAGGTCTTATTTTTTTTGCCCTGACAACCTGAAGTTGCGTGAAGCTTCCGTAAAAATCTCCCGTGACAACCTGCGGTTGCTGGACTTTGCGCCGCCATACCTGCTATACTGTACCAAACAACAAAGAGGGAGGTGGGCCTATGGGGTTTTATGACGCCATCGATCGCCGCGGTGCAGGCCGCAGCCGGGGAAGGTCTTTGCACGCATGGGTGCTGTTGGCGGCGGCCGTTCTCGTTATGGGCATCGCCCTGATCGTCTGGGCCTGCAGCAGCCAGCACCAATACCGCACCATCGTCTCCGCGCTGGCCGACGCCACCCGCAGCGTCCGGCAGACCGGGGCGTTCACCGTCACCGTGGACGGCGAGACCGTGCCCGCCACCGCCGACAAGCTCAGCGACCTGCTGCGGCTGCTTACCGCAATGGGGCCGGGACGCATGGGGCCGGCGCCCGCCGAGCCGCCGCGCATCACCATCGATTACGGCGACGGAACGGTGCTGGAGGTCTGGGAGGTGACGCTGGTGAATCCCTCCAACGACTGGACGGAGGGCCCCTACCTCCGCTGCACGTTCCCCGGTGGGCGGCGCTTCGGCTACGATACCGACCGGATCCCGATGTCCACGCTCCTCCGCTTGCTCGCATAGGCGCGCAGAATAAAACAAAACCTCCGGCTTAGCCGGAGGTTTTGTTTTTGCAGCCAAAAGAAGTCCCGTCCGATGGACGGGACTTCTCTGGTATATCCGAAAATGCGGAGGGGAAAGCCTTACTTGGCGGCCAGCTTGGCGGCGCGCTTCTTGCCGTACACGCAGCAGCCCACCACATAGGCGGCGGCGCACACCACACCGATGATGTAGGACGGCGTCCAGGGGATGTTGAAGCCGATGTGGGCGTTGGCGATGTAGGTCACGCAGATGAAGGTGTAGAAGCAGCCGGGGATCATGGGGACCCAAGCCCACTTACCCTTGCCGTTCTCGAACATCCACGCGGTGATGCACAGGAAGGCAAACAGGGACAGCGTCTGGTTGGCCCATGCGAAGTAACGCCACAGGATCATGAAGCCATCGTTGTTGACCTTGGCGAACACGAGAATGGCGATGACCAGCGCGAAGATGGGCACAGCCAGCTTGATGCGCTTGCCGTTGGTGGACTGGTCGATGTGCAGCGTCTCGGACAGACTCAGACGCAGGGCACGCAGCGCCGTATCACCAGAGGTGATGGGCAGCACGATAACGCCGATCAGGGCGATGATGCCGCCCACATGACCCAGCAGGTACTTGCACACAACGCCCACGGTGCCGGTAGCCAGTCCGGCATTGGGCTCCTGCAGAGCCAGATTGTACACGCCCATGGCACCGGCAGCCCAGACCATGGCGATGAAGCCCTCCAGCACCATCATGTTGTAGAAGGTATTGCGGCCCTGACGCTCGCTCTTCATGGTGCGGGAGATGATAGCGGTCTGGGTGGAGTGGAAGCCGGACAGAATGCCGCAGGCCACGGTCACGAAGAAGATGGGCAGGAAGTGGCCGTTGGCGAAGTAGTCCGCGTAGGTGAAGGTACCCACGGTGCCGTCAGCACCGGTGAGGCTCAGCACGGGAGCAGCCCAGCTGTCCCAGATGTTCATCAGGGGCATACCGGTGACGAAGATGCCGATGAAGATGCCAATGGCGGAGAACAGCAGGATACCGCCGAAGATGGGGTAGATCTTGCCGATGATGGCGTCGATGGGGAACACGGTGGCGATCAGGTAGTACAGGAAGATGACACCGTAGATGATCCAGGTGGTGGGGTCGGTGGCCTTGCCGCTGAAGCCAAAGACCTGCGTGGCAGCGATGTCGCCGGGGGTGTAGATGAACACAGCGCCCACCAGCAGCAGCAGTACGCATACGAACACGTTGTAGAACTTATAGATACCCTTGGTGGAGTAGCGGCGGA
>OKSO01000026.1_pt1 | contig 62230 bp, 53 predicted proteins | sample 1606241 | NCBI WGS metagenome assembly OKSO01 (sample SAMEA3879540, study PRJEB24766) | human gut metagenome | biome: human-associated habitat; feature: feces | place: USA | collected 1985/1987
CACCGGCCACGATGCCGTCCAGAATCAGGCCGCTGAGCCATTCCGCCGCATTAGCCTTCTCCAGCAGGTCGCCAATCAGAACAGGGATACCGGGCACCCAAACGCCGTAGTTTGCGGGGTCGGGTTCTTCGCCTTCCAGCGTTTTAAGCGCTTTTTTATAGTCAGCCAGAGAAGCGATCTCCTCGGTGATCTCCAGAGTCTCCTCATCCTCGACCTCGTAGGGGAAGTCGCCGGTGGGAGCAACGCCGTTCTTTTCCACGTAGGCGTCATAGCCGTCCACAATCAGGGACGCCTCGTTATATGCATCAGCGTCTTCGTTGTAATCGGCGGAGCCGATGCCGAACAGGTGCCAGCCGTCGCCGAACAGGCCGTCGTTTGCCCAGTCGGTCGCGGGCGCGCCCACGCCGACCATAGCGACCCAGTACACAAGGAACATCACGACCGCGAAGATGGGCAGGCCCAGCCAGCGGTTGGTGACGATCTTATCGATCTTATCGGAGGTGGAGAGCTTTTCCGTGCTCTTTTTCTTGTAGCAGCCCTTGATGAGCTGTGCGATGTAGATGTAGCGCTCGTTGGTGATGATGCTCTCGGCGTCGTCGTCGAGCTCGGTCTCCGCCGCCTTGATGTCCTCTTCGATGTGGTTCATCGTCTCGGTGGGGATGCTGAGCTTTTCAAGCACCTTGTCGTCGCGCTCAAAGATCTTGATCGCATACCAGCGCTGCTGCTCTTCGGGCATGTTGTGCACGGCCGCCTCTTCGATGTGGGCAATGGCGTGCTCGACAGGGCCGGAGAAGGTGTGCATCGGCACGGTCTTGGTGCCCTTTGCCGCGCGGATGGCAGCCTCGGCAGCGTCCATGACGCCGTCGCCCTTGAGTGCGGAGATCTCGACGATCTCGCAGCCAAGCTCACGGGAGAGCTCCTTGACGTTGATCTCATCACCGTTCTTGCGGACGATATCCATCATGTTGATGGCGATGACCACGGGGATGCCGAGCTCAGTGAGCTGGGTGGTGAGATACAGGTTACGCTCGAGGTTCGTGCCGTCGATGATGTTCAGGATCGCGTCGGGACGCTCGGTGATGAGGTAGTTACGGGCGACGACTTCCTCCAGCGTGTAGGGGGACAGAGAATAAATGCCGGGCAGATCCATGATGACCACATCATCATGCTTTTTCAGTCTGCCCTCCTTCTTTTCCACGGTGACGCCGGGCCAGTTGCCGACAAACTGATTCGAGCCGGTCAGGGCGTTGAAAAGCGTCGTTTTACCGCAGTTGGGGTTGCCCGCAAGGGCAATTTTGATTTGCTTTTCCATACGGTTGCTTTCTCCTCCTTAGTTAAGTAAGCTTAACTCATGCAGAAAATAAATTACTCCACTTCGATCATTTCGGTATCCGCCTTGCGCAGCGACAGTTCATAGCCGCGCACTGTGACCTCCATCGGATCACCGAGGGGCGCCACCTTGCGGACATAGACCTCGGTACCCTTGGTGATGCCCATATCCATGATGCGGCGCTTGACGGGACCTTCGCCGTGGAGCTTGACAACTCTGGCGGTCTCGCCGATTCTAACTTCACGCAGTGTTTTCATCATCTTTCTCCTTTTTATTCAGAATTTTCTTCAAATCATGATCTTTCTCGCCATTTCTTCGCTGATGGCAACACGGCTCTCCTTGACCTTGACGATCACATTCCCGCCGAGCGAAGCTACAACGTTCACCGCTGCCCCGGCGACAAAGCCGAGATCTGCAAGGTGCTTTTTCACTTCCGCGCTCCCGCCGACTCTGAGAATGGTATTTTCTTCTCCGGCGTTTGCCAATGTAAGCGGCATCATTTTTCTCCCTCCGCATGTTCTTGATCCGACACTTTCTGCCGTCGCAAACTCGATTGCTTTTGCAGGCGTCAGTTAGTGTTCTTTAACTTTCGCTCGTTAGTTTAATAGCTCTAACCTCATTTGTCAAGGGGTTTCGCAGATATTTTTTTTGCGCTTGCTTTCTTAGTTTGAGTATGTTAATCTGTAAATACTATCTGACAAAAAAGTTGGTGAAATCGCCCATGAAGATCCAGAAGGCCTCCGAGGATTATCTCGAGTCCATGCTGATGATGAAGGAAATGCACGGCTATGTCCGTTCGGTCGATGTGGCAGAGCACCTCGGCGTGACCAAGCCCAGCGTGACCTATGCGACCAAGCGTCTGCGCGAAAACGGCTATATCGAGATGGACCGCGACGGTCTCATCACGCTGACCGACCGCGGCATGGCCATCGCTGCAAAAATGCTCGACCGCCACCACACGCTCACGAAATTTCTCGTTGCACTCGGTGTGGACAAAAAAACCGCCGAGGAAGACGCCTGCAAGATCGAGCACGACATCAGCCAGCAGACCTATGACGCGATCTGCGAACATGTAAAGCAGCACCTTTGAGGCACAAGGCGGCTCTGCACCAAAAGGTGCGAGCCGCCTTCTTCTTTTTGCCGCCGCGCGGAAGCGCCCACCGCGCTCTGCCGAACAGAAAAAAATAACTTTGATTTTTATGAAGCGTTTTGTCAGGAACTGCGTCTAAAGAGGAAAGAAACTCTTTGTACCAAGGAAGGAGGTGCCGCACGATGGAGGACGCGCAGATCGTCGAGCTGTTCTTCGCGCGCTCGGAGGACGCCATCAGCGAGCTGGATCAAAAATACGGCAAACTTTACCACAAGCTCGCGGACAATATCCTCAAGAGCGCGCAGGACGCCGAAGAGTGTGTGAACGACGCCTACCTCAGCACATGGAACGCGATCCCGCCGCAGCGGCCGGAATCCCTTTCGGCGTTTGTCGGCACGCTCGTCCGGCGCTGTTCGATCACGCGCTATCGTGCCAACACGGCAATGAAACGAAACAGCCACTACGACGTGTGTATGGAGGAGATCGAAGAATTCCTCGCCTCCCCCCGGCGCACGGAGGAGCACTGCGAGGCAAAGGAGCTTGCCGCCGTCATCGAATGCTTTCTCGACACGCAGAGCAAGGAAAACCGCGTGCTCTTTATGCGCCGCTACTGGTACGCTGACAACTACGCCGACATCGGTCGCCTTCTCGGCATCACCGAGAGCAACGCAAGACTGCGGCTGATGCGCATGCGCAAGCAGCTCAAAACTTATTTGACCGAGCAGGAGGTGATGGCATGACGGTCGAACTTTTCTCCGACGCCATGAATGAGATCGGTGCAAAATATGTGGAAGAAGCGCTGTACTATGAACGGCCGAAAAAGCGCAGCTTTTTTGCCGAAACCGCCAAACGGGCAGCCGCAGTGCTGCTTGCCGCATCACTTCTGTTTGCAGCCTTCACCGCCGCAAGCCCCGATGCGCGGGCAAGCTTGATCCACTGGATAGAAACCTGGACAGGCTCTCAGGTCTCCTACCAATATGCCGGCGATGCCCCTGCTGATAAGCTGCCATTCTATACGCTCACCGCCCTGCCGGACGGTTACGCACTGAATGCAGAGATGAGCTACGAAGATTCCGGTTTCCGCCAGCTCTGTTATGAAAGCAGCGACGATCTCATCCTCTTCAGCTGCATTTACATGCAGGATAACGCGTTCAGTTACTATGACATGGGCGAGGACACCGAGATTTTTGAGGTCACGGTCAACGGCTGCAAGGGAAAGCTCTTTCTTCCAAGCGATCCCACGCTGTGGAGTACGCTTGAGTGGATCGACGAAAAGAGCAATCTGCATTTTTCGCTTGACGCCTGCGGCGACCGGGAAGCAATGCTCCGTCTGGCAGAAAGCGCAGCAATCACTGAACGGCCCGCTGACTTTCCCCAGCCAGAGGAAAAAGAGCCCACCTCAATGAACGATATAACCGGCGAGAAAGTCGAGCCGTAGCCCCCCGCACCGCTTAGACAAAAATAAAGAAACGCAGGATACCTTGTACCGCAAGGCCCAAAAGAACGAAAGGAGACCCGCCATGATGGAAAATAACCAGACGCCAAGTCCCGCACCTATCCCCGAAGTTTCCCCCGTCGCCGTTCCCGCCCCCGCAGAGAGTACCGCCGCTCCCTCTCCCGCGCTGCCGGTCATTCCCCTGCGTGAGCTGCCCAATGCGCCGCTGCTGCACAAGGGATTCCAGAACCTCTTCCGCCTCGGCATCGCCAATATCGTCATCAACCTCCTGAACAATACCTTCAAGCTCGGTGACAAGATCCCGGCGCTCGGCATCGTGCTGAGTGCGATGTCGTTTGCGGTCAGCGTTCTCGCGCTCGTTGTGCTCTGGAAGCTGAGCGCGGCCGTCCCCCGCTTCCGCAAGGCCGCGTACTTTAATCTTCTGCCGCTGATCGCGCTGCCGTTCGTTGCGCTTCTCAATGCGCCAAGTGTACAGGAGTGGATAACGGCATCGGACGTCTCCGCGATTCTGGTCGTTCTGATCATTCTGCTGGGATTGATCTTCCTGTTTGCCACACTTGCGGCGTACCACCAGCTCACCGCCTGCGCCGAAGCGTTTGACGGCGCAGACGACGCGATGGCGGCAAAATGGCGTTCACTCTGCACCTGGCAGGTCGTGATCATCGGTGCTCTCGGCGCATTTCTCATTCTGATCCTGCTTTTGACTCTGTCGTCGGCTTCCTTCTTCTATTTTTACAACGGCAGCCTGATCGTCCTGCTGCTGCTCATTCTCGCCATTGCCATCGCTCTGGGCGTGGTCGAGATCATAGAACTCGTGTATCTCAACCGCAGCGCCAAGCTGTTTGAATGAATCCGTGAAAAAAGCAGGGCTTCCCGCATTGCGGGAAGCCCTGCTTTGCTGTTTTCATTTTGCAAGATAGGTCTCGCGTTCGCCTTCCGGCACGAGCGCGCCGCCCGTCGCCCAGACGATGTGCGTCGCGTTCGCAAAATGCGTACCAAGGCCGCTGCTTTCGAGATAATCTGTCATTTTGGAAAGCTCCGCCGCGCCGGCAAAGCCTGCGCAGGCGGACGGCTCAACAAAAAGTCCCTCCGCCGCGTACAGCGCCCGAAGATAGGTAAAAAGATGCTCATCAGACACCGTGAAGCCGCCGCTTACAAGCGCCTTGACTGCCTCGCCCACAAATCCCGAAGGGCGGCCGACGGCGAGGCCATCTGCCGCAGTGCGTCCACTCAGGCCGATGTCCTGCACGCAGATGTTGTTCTGCAAACCGCTGGAAAGACCCAGAAGCATACAGGGCGCCTCCACCGGCTCAACGAAAAAGACGTGTACATGATCGCCGAACTCCTGCTTGAGGCCAAAGCAGATGCCGCCCGGCGCGCCGCCGACGCCGCAGGGAATATGCACGATCAAGGGATGCTCCGCGTCCACAGGGACACTCAGGCCGGCAAGCTGTGCCTTGAGCCGCCGCGCAGCCACGGCATAGCCGAGAAAGAGATCGACAGAGTTTTCATCGTCGATAAAATAGCGCATCGGATCCCCCGCTGCGAGTTCCCTGCCCTTTTGCACTGCGCAGGAATAGTCCGCACCGTACTCGATGACCGTTACGCCCTTTTTGCGCAGCAGGTCTTTCTTCCACTGCCGCGCGTCTGCGCTCATGTGAACAGTGACCCTGTAGCCGAGCGCTGCGCCCATGATGCCGATGCTCAGCCCCAGATTGCCGGTCGAGCCGACATGCAGCTCATAGCGCGAGAAAAAGCTGCGGAACGCACGCGAGGCAAACACGCTGTAATCCTCATTCGGCTTGATCAGGTGGTTTGCAAGCGCCAGTTCTTCTGTGTGCTTGAGCACCGCATAGCAGCCGCCGCGCGCTTTTACACTGCCCGCAACGGGCAGGTCGCTGTCGCGCTTCAAAAACAGTTTTCCCACGAGCTGTGCATTCTCGTTTTCCGCAAGCCACGCGCGCATTTTTTCGATTTCCGTCAGCGGGGATTCGATCAGGCCGCAATGATCCGCAGTCTCGGGAAAGGCCTTTTTGATAAACGGCGCAAAGCGCTCCAGGCGCGCCGCAGCATCGTCTACATCGGTGCGCGTGAGCGAACAGGCGGCGAGCGCCGCGGACGCTGTGGTCGTATCTGGATTGATCCACGCACTTTCGTGCCGGAGCTGCAGCTCCCGAACAAACTCTTTGCTGTTGAGCATCATTCTTTCTCCTGTCTTTCTGTAATGTACTGCTGCGTACCGCGATAAATACGCACCGTGCGTGCGCGGTACAACTCCATAACCGCCTGCGCCAATAGCGCAGGATCATGACGGGCGTATCCCCCCTCCGCCGAGAGCAGCGGGTATTCCGCCAGCGCAATGCCCAGATCCGCAATGCGTGCGCGGTCGATTCGCATCAGCTCCGCGTCCTCTTCCGAATAGCGCGCGGCAAGCGCGCACGGAATGGGCGCATTGTTGGCAAGGCAGAGGTCGACAAGCCCCTCTCGCCCGTGGCGCAGCAGCGCCTCAAGATGATCAGCGGCGGTGTAGCCCTCCGTTTCGCCGTCCTGCGTCATAATATTGCAGATGTAGAACTTCTGCGCGTGCGAAGTGCGGATCGCATCGGCCACTCCGTCGACCAGAAGGTTGGGGATCACGCTCGTATATAAGCTGCCGGGACCCAGTAGAATAAGGTCAGCGCTTTGAATGGCTTCCAATGCGTCCGGCAGCGCTTTCGGTCGCTCCGGCAGGAGCGAAACATGGTGAATGCGGCAATCCTGCCGCTTTTTCGCATCGAAAATGTTCGACTCCCCCACAACGCGCGCGCCGTTTTCAAAAACAGCTTCCAGCTGCACGTCCGCGTTTGTCACCGGCAGCACGCGGCCGGAGATCGCAAGCACCTGCCCCATCATGGAGACAGCCTCTTCAAAGCTCCCGGCCATACCGTTGAGCGCCGCAAGCAGAAGGTTGCCGAACGACTGTCCCCTGAGCTGCCCCTCCGGAAAGCGGTAATCAAGCAGACGCTCCATCACCGGTTCGGTATTGGCAAGTGCCTGCATACACTGGCGGACATCTCCCGGCGGCAAAATGCCCATTTCACGGCGCAGCACGCCGCTGCCGCCGCCATCATCTGCCACCGTGACGATCGCTGTCAGCCGGTCGGTATATTTTTTTAGTCCCCGCAGCATCGTAGAAAGGCCGGTACCGCCGCCGATGGCTGCGATCCTCGGCCCCGCTGCGCGGCGAGAGAGCTCTGAATGTTCATATATCATAGGGTTTTCCCCTTCAATTGCAAATTGCGCTTATCTTATTATGTAGTATAACAGGCTTCCGCTCAAAATGGAAGTGGGCAAGCAATACAAGTTTTTTCACTTTTTCTCTTAACAATGACCATTTTATACAAATTATTCTCCATTTTTTCGATATTCACACATTCTCAAGCCACTGACGCACCACCGCATCATTTTTGTCAAAACATTGCTTTTACCGCGCAATTATGGTAGGATAGCGAGGAATTATGTCAAAGGAGCCGCTTTTCATGGTACAAAGTGCAGTTTCCCATCCGATGGATGAATTGAACAAATTAAATTTCTTCGCCGCATACAATCATATCGAGCCGGAATTTGTTGAGCCCGACCACGCCGTTTTTAAGCTCAAGATCCGTCCCGAGAGCAAGAATCCATACGGCATCGTACACGGCGGTGCGATCTACACGATGGCGGACAATGCCACCGGCTACGCCGCCCACACGGACGGCCGCTCGTATGTCACGCAGAGCAGCGCGATGCATTTTCTCCGCAACCAGACGGACGGCATCGTGCGTGCGGACGCGCGCGTCCGTCACCGCGGAAGAACGACCTGCCTTGTCGATGTGGATATTCTGGGCGAGGGCGAAAAACTCCTCGCCACGGGGGAATTCACCTATTTCTGCATTGATCCCGACATCATGGCGCAGAAGGCTGCACAGCCGTGCTGAGGAGGTTTTGATGATGGCAGGCGCACTGCTTTACAATGTCAAGGATACCGCCCGACTGCAAAAGATCCGTTTCGCTCTCTTTAAACTCGGCATAAGCGGACGAACCGTTGCACCGGAAGAGCTTTCTCACCCTGTCGGCTATCTCTGCGGACTGGAGGGGTTTTCCGCCGCTGAGGAGCCGGCTGCCGGCAGTTTTTCGGACGAGATGCTCGTTCTTTGCGGCCTTACCGGCGCACAGCTCGACGCGCTGCTTTCCGCCCTGCGCCGCAGCCGCGTGCTCATTCCGCTCAAGGCTGTCGTCACGGAGGACAACGCCGCATGGAGCTCGATCAAACTGCACGACGAGCTTTTCCGAGAGCACGAGGCAATGAAATCTGTTCGGGCCAAAGATGCAAAAAATCGCTCGCCGCATCGCAAATAATTCTTGCAACCGCGCCATGCAGGCGGTATTATGAGCAAGATCTGATCAGCACCGATGCTGACTGCCAGATCGTCAACGGTGTCAGGATCAACAGGAAAACGATACGATTCGGAGGGCGGGCTTCGAGTCTGATTGTTATGACGCTTGGCATATATAAGGAAAACATCCAAGTATATTCTTTTGCCGTTTCAAGCATATGATGAGCCTATAAATGCAAAGTATCTTCAAAGGAGAATGAGTAAATCGTCTTGGCAATCTGTTTGTCCAATGCAGACTATGTTATTAGAAAAAAGGGGGAGATTGCATGCGCTGTCCAACCTGCGGCGCGCCCGTGATGGTCAGAAAGGACTCTTGGGAATGCGGTTACTGCTGCGACTGCGGCAATCTGCCAAGACCCAGGATCGTATTGACGGTGGACGTGGAAGAAGAGCCGAAGCTGACGATGGAGAGCCTTGCAGAAAATGCCGACCCCGACACGGCGCTGCTGCTGCGCAAATTCTCTAAAACCCTTGGCGCGTGGGACGTCGAGGAACTCTCCGCCATGGGCGCGGTGGAGATCCTCGAGCGGGTCTACGGTGAAGATCACCGCGAGGGCATCGCCATGTGGAGCGCACTGCTGTACGCGGCGGGGAGCCGGTTGAAAGCCCCACGGGAGGCAAGATGGCTGCTGCACAGCTGCTGCCCCTACGGAACGGACGACCTTTCCCCGGAGCTTCTGGACGAATTGCAGCGGGACGAAAAGCTGTCGCGCCTTGTCTTTCAGAGCGCCTATGTGGGCGAGGAGCAGTATCATCTGATCGACATGGCCTCGGAACTGGGGCGGCCGGCTTTGGCGGCGCAGTTCATGGCACTGCTGGGCGGAAATCCCCTCCCGCGGAAAAAGTGGGAAATTCCCTATCAGGATTTTGAAGCGTTGCTCGCCTCGCTATAAAACACTTGTTCTATCCCCTGTTTTGTGATATACTGTCACCGAAACGAGGTGAACGCGATGGATCGCATCATTCTGCATTGCGACTGCAACTGCTTCTATGCCTCCTGCGAGCTTTTGAGCCGGCCGGAATTGCGGCAGCTTCCCGTCGCGGTCTGCGGTGATCCCACGGAGCGCCACGGCATCATTCTTGCCAAAAACGAACCTGCCAAGCGCTGCGGCGTAAAAACGGCAGAAACCATTTATAAGGCCAGGCAGAAGTGCCCCGGTCTCATTCTGCTGCCGCCGCATCATCAGCTTTACGATGAATATTCGAAGAAGATCAACGCCGTTTACAGCGAATACACCGATCTCGTCGAGCCGTTCGGCATCGATGAAAGCTGGCTCGACGTGACAGGTTCCCTGCACCTTTTCGGCGGGGAAGCCAAAGCGCTTGCCGACACGCTGAGAAACCGTATCCGGCAGGAATTCGGCCTGACCATCTCTGTCGGCGTTTCCTTCAACAAGGTTTTCGCCAAACTCGGCAGCGACTATAAAAAGCCGGACGCCACCACAGTCATCTCGCGCGAGAACTGGCGTGAGATCGTCACGCCCCTGCCCGTCGGCGACCTGCTTTTCGTCGGGCGCAGCGCGCAGGATCTTTTGGGACGCTACGGCGTACGCACAATTGGCGATTTGGGCAAGTGCAGCGAGGAAATGCTTGAAACGCTGATGGGTAAAATGGGCTTGCAGCTCTACCGCTATGCAAACGGGTTGGACAATTCCCCCGTGCGCGGAGAAAAAGACCGCGAGCCGATCAAATCTGTCGGCAATTCAACGACGTTCCGCCGCGACCTGACGCGCTGGGACGAGGTGCAAAGCGGCATTTCGCTGCTGTCCGACAGTGTGGCGATGCGCCTGCGGCGGCATGGGCTCTACTGCGGCGGCGTACAGGTCGGTATCAAGAACAGCCGTTTTCAGGTCTTTTCGCGTCAGACGACGCTCGACCACAGCACGCACCTGATGCGCGAGATCAACGACACGGCACTGCGGCTTATAAAGGAACTGTGGAAAGCGCCGGATCCGATCCGTCTTCTGTCCGTCACGGCACTGCATCTGACGGAGGAAGCGCAGTCCTTCCGTCAGCTCGACCTGCTCGGCACAGACGAGAAAACACAGGAAAAACAGGAGGCTGTCGAATCCGCAATGGACGCCCTGCGCCGAAAATTCGGCCGCGGCGTCATCTCCTACGGCGTAAGTGAAGATTCTCTCAGCGGCGAAAAAATCGAACGCGATTAGACCCATTTTGCGCCGTGCGCGGCGCAAATAAATTTCAATCATTTTTCGCCGCGGCGTGTACGTGGCAAAAAAAACTTCTCACTCCGCATGTGTCGCAGCCGCCCTACGGGCGGCAAGGCACGAAGCGAAGTGCAATTTTAACGGAGAGACGGCTTTGCCATCTCTCCGTTAATCTCAAAAGTGGGGATTCTCTCAAAAAGAATCCCCACTTTTGAAACGTTAGTTGATGAGCCACTCCGGCCGCGACCGCTTTTTGATGCCGGATACGACCCCCATCGCGGCAAAGATCGTCACGATGGACGAGCCGCCGTAGCTGAAAAACGGCAGCGTCAGCCCGATGACCGGCATAAGGAACAAGCACATGCCGATGTTGGCAATGGTCTGGAAGATGAGCATGCCCGCCATGCCGACGCACACAAGGCTTTCCATGCGGCTTGGCGCTTCGTGCGCGACGATGAGGCAGCGGACGATGATGGCGAGCAGCAATACGATAATGAGGAGGCAGCCGATGAAGCCCAGCTCCTCACCGCAGACGCAGAAGATGAAGTCCGTCTGCCGCTCTGGAAGGCTCCACTTAGCGGATGATTGTGTCTGCGTGCCTTGGAACAGCCCCTGCCCCGTCAGCTTGCCCGAGCCGAGGGCGAGCATACCGCGTGTCTGCTGAAAGCCCTTTTTTTCCGGCTGGTAGCTGTGGTCGAGGATGACCTTGATGCGGTCGTACCAGTCACCGCGCAGAAGGCCGAGGTTCCACGCGGCGAGAAACGCGCCCACCGCGCCGCCCACGCCGAGGAAGATCCACCGCAGGGCAAAGCCCGCGGCAAAGGCCATGCACAAGAAGACGAAGAGATAGACAAGCCCGCTGCCCGCGTCCTTGGAGATGATATAGTAGAAGACAAACATCGCGCCCGCGTGCGCCGTGGGCTGGATGACGTTCGTAAAGCTGCGCAGGTCGCGTTTTTCCTGCAAGAGCGCAAGCTGGCGCGCAAGCAGGAGGATGAAGGTGATCTTTACGATCTCGGCAGGCTGGACGGTGATGGGAAAGTTCTTCAAAAAGCCGATGCCGAGCTGCGCGCCGATGTCGTTCACACCGAGCCAGGCGCGGTTGCCGTTGCGCGTGAGGCCGAAGGGCGTGCGCAGCAGCAGAATGAAGCCAAAGTTAAAGGCCAGCAGCCACTTCCACTTTTTGCTCACTTCCGATACGTCGATGCTGGAGAGCAGGAAGTAGAGCAGCACGCCCAGCAGCAAGCCAAATCCCTGAATGGCAACATATTTGAGCGTGCCGCGAAAATGCGTGGCGCTCGCGATGAGCACCATGCCGTAGAGCGTGGAGACCGTACACAGCGACAGCAGTACCATGTCCGACTGACGCACCACGTCGCTGAGAAAATTACGGAACCGGTTCACCTTCTCACGCTCCTCTCTCAATAAAATACCAATATATTTTAGCACAATTCTGCATGCCTGTAAACGCACTTTTCTCCCTCTTTCCGCAGAAAAAGAATTGTAAAGGGTGGTTCGCTGTGCTATACTCTTTGGTAATATGGGTAAAAATGGGGTCAGGGAGGCGAAAGCATGCAATTCGTGTCGCACAGCACACAGGAAACGGAGCAGTTTGGCGAAGAAGTCGCCAAGTCGCTTCGCGGCGGCGACGTGCTCGCCTTTACCGGCTCGCTCGGCATGGGCAAGACCGCTTTCACACGCGGCCTTGCGCGCGGCCTTGGCTGCCGCGGGCGCGTCACGAGCCCAACGTTCACCATTGTGAACGAATATGATGGCAAAACACCCCTCTTCCATTTTGATATGTACCGTCTCGGCTCGTCAGATGAACTTTTTGACATCGGCTGGGACGATTACCTCGCCCGCGGCGGCGTGTGCGCCGTCGAGTGGAGCGAGCGTGTGTCCGACGCGCTGCCGGACGACACGATCTATGTCGACATCGCACGCGGCGAAGAAGATGAAAACACGCGCACCATCACGGTCACAGGAGGAAGATTCGCATGAAAATTCTCGCTCTGGAAACATCTGCTAAGAGCGTTTCCTGCGCGGTGGTGGAGGACGGCGCGCCGCTCGCCTCCGCCTATCAGTGCACGGGGCTGACGCACAGCCGCACGCTCCTTCCGATGGTGGACGCGATGCTCAAAAACGCCGACCTGACGATCGAGACCATCGACGCCATCGCCATCGCGGCAGGTCCCGGCTCCTTTACGGGGCTTCGCATCGGCATTGCGGCGGTCAAGGGTCTTGCCTGGGCGGCGGACAAGCCGTGTCTCGGCATTTCGACGCTCGAGGCGATGGCGGAAAACATCGCGCACTTGAACGGGCTCGTCGTTGGCGCGATGGACGCGCGCCGCGCGCAGGTCTACAACGCTGTCTTTGAAGCAAAGGACGGCGTGCTGACGCGCCTCACGCCCGACCGCGCGATCTCTCTTGAAGATCTATGCGCACAGCTCACGGGGAAGGATCAGCCCATCACCGTCCTCGGCGACGGCGGCATGCTTTGCCAGCGCTATCTCACCGAGCACGGCGTCAAGTGCTCGCTCGCGCCCGCAGCGCTTCTCTATCAGAATGCCGTTGGCGTCGGCCTTGCGGCCGAGCGCGCCTATGCGCGCGGCGAGACCGTGAGCGCGCAGGAACTTCTGCCCGTTTATCTCCGTCCCGCGCAGGCGGAGCGGCTGAGAAACGCCAAACTGGATCAGTAAGCAAGTTTCAAATTTCAATATATTTTCGGAGGTCTATGCAATGGAAGCAACATTCAACGAAAAAGTACACATCATGAACCACCCCCTCGTCGCCCACAAGCTCACCATCATGCGCGATGAGAACACCAGCGTCAAGGATTTCCGCGAGCTCGTGTCCGAGATCGGTATGCTCATCACCTATGAGGCCACGCGCGACCTCCCGCTGACCACCAAGCACATCAAGACCCCCATCTGCGAGATGGACGCTCCCACGCTTGCGGGCAAGAAGTTTGTTGTTGTCCCCATTTTGCGTGCCGGCCTCGGGCTTGTCGACGGTGTGCTGCGCATGGTTCCCTCCGCGCGCGTGGGTCACATCGGCATGTACCGCGATGAAGAGACGCTCGAGCCGCACCCCTATTTCTGCAAAATGCCCAAGGACGTTGCCGAGCGCGACGTGATGATCGTCGACCCGATGCTCGCCACCGGCGGCTCCGCCTGCGAGGCCATCGGTGAGATGCGCAAACGCGGCTGCAAACACATCACGCTCATGGTGCTTGTCGCTGCTCCCGAGGGCATCAAGGCCGTTCAGGAGAAGTTCCCTGATGTTGACATTTATGCCGGTGCGCTCGACGATCACCTCAACGAGCACGGCTACATTGTCCCCGGTCTCGGTGACGCCGGCGACAGAATCTTCGGCACGAAGTAACTTCAATGAAACCGACTTGCGTCGCTTTCATTGAGAAAGATTCGCGTCGCTCTGTGCCTCATTGTCTGCACAAGCAGACAATTCGACACTCGCTTTGCGCAAAGAGTAATTCCTGACGCACATGTCGTCAGGAATTGCGATTTTAATTGTTTTCCGCCTGCGGGCGGAAAATGATACGAAGAATCTTCACAATTTTGCCATTGCATTATCTCGCATCATTCGTTATAATGATTGGGCATTTTCAATAGCATTTTGCAAATCTGCAAAACCCAATAATTGAGAGGACTGAACAAACAAAATGAGTGCATCCAGAGAAAAGAAGAGCCGCCAGGAAAGTCTGGCAGGCGGTTACGTCGATCCCCGGACAAAGCGTGAAAAGGACGAGCAGGCGAAGGATCGCCGTACCAACGCCCTTTACATCGCCGTCGCCGTCATCTTTGTGATCGTCGGCATCGTTGTTACGGTCGCCAATTCCAAGGTGATCGAGCGCAAGGCCGACGCGCTCACCATCGGCAATGAGACCTACACGGCCGCCGACGTGAGCTACTTCTACAATACCATCTACAGCAGCTTTGTCTCCAAGAACTCCTATTATCTGAGCGCTTATGGTCTGGACACCACCAAGTCGCTCAAGGAGCAGAGCTGCCCCATCAACGACGGCACCTGGTACGACTATTTCCGCGATCAGGCCATCACCAGCATGACCTCCTACTCCCTGCTTGCGCAGAAGGCAGAGGCCGAGGGCTTTGACGGCAGCGAGGCCGTGGAGCAGTCCGTGCAGGATACGTTTGCCGATCTGGACACTGCCGCCGCTTCCGCCGGTCACACCCGCGCGCAGTACATCAAGGCCGTCTGCGGCCCGCTGGTCAACGAGAAGGTCTTCGAGCGCAACATCCGCATGATGGCGCTGGCACAGGCCTATTCCAGCAGCTATGCCGACTCCCTGTCCTACACCGCCGAAGAAGTGCAGGCCGCTTACGACGCTGATCCCAAGAGCTATCAGAGCGCCGACATTGAGTACATTCTCTTCACATCCGCTGCCGGCGACGACGCAACGGACGAAGAAAAGGCCGAGCTTCTCGAGCAGGCCAAGCAGAAGGCCGAGACCGCTCTCTCCCGCTATGCGCAGGGTGAGGCGTTCGATGCCATCGGCGAGGATATGGAAGGCACCTACGCGCACATCGGCTATGCTGAAAACGGCGCTTCCGATATGCTGACCTGGGCATTTGACGATGCCCGTCAGGAGGGCGACACCACCGTCGCCGCCAATGGTGAGAAGGGTTATTACGCTGTGCTCTTCCACTCCCGCAGCCGCAACGACTATCACACGGTTTCCGTGCGTCATATCCTTGTTGACAGCGAGGAGAAGGCCAACGAGCTCCTGCAGCAGTACAACGACGGCGAGAAAACCGAGGACGCCTTCGCCGCGCTGGCCGTCGCCAACTCCACCGACCCCGGCAGTGCCAGCAACGGCGGCCTGTACTCCAACATCTACAAGGGTGAGATGGTCCCCTCTTTCGAGGACTGGTGCTTCGATCCCGCGCGCCAGAGCGGCGACACGGGCATCGTCGAGTCCAGCAACGGCTATCACGTGATGTACTTCGTCGAGACCAATCCCCAGCCCTACTGGTACTACAAGGCTGACCTTGATCTCAAGAACGACGCTTACGACGAGTGGTACGCCGGTATCACCGACGGCGTTGAGACCGAGCAGCTTGACGGCATGAAGTACGTCGGCTGATCTCCCTTCCGTCTGAAAAGCTGCCGGTCAGTGACCGGCAGCTTTTTATCGCCATTAGCCTTTTCTTGAGGAGCTTACTTATGAACGATCAGTTTTTACGCACGCAGATGCTGCTTGGCGCAGATGCCATGGAGCGCCTGCGCCGCAGCCATGTGGCGGTGTTCGGTCTCGGCGGCGTCGGCAGCTACGCGGTCGAAGCGCTGGTGCGCTCCGGCATCGGCGAGCTGACGCTCATTGACGACGACAGCGTCAGCCGCACGAACCTCAACCGCCAGCTCGAGGCGCTGCACTCCACGGTCGGTCAAAATAAGACTGATGCCCTCGCCGCACGCTGCCGCGACATCAACCCAGATGTCCGGCTGCACCTCATCTGCGCGCGTTATGACGCCGCCCACCGCGAGGATTTTTTCACCGCGCGCTATGACTACATCATCGACGCCATCGACACCGTGTCGAGCAAGCTCGACCTGATCGAAACAGCGCACGCGCGCGGCATTCCCATTCTCTCTGCGATGGGGACGGGCAACAAGACCGACCCCACCAAGCTTTGCATCACCGACCTCTCCAAGACCGTCAACTGCTCGCTTGCGCGCGTGATGCGAAAGGAGCTGCGCGAGCGCGGCATCAAGCACCTGCGCGTCGTCTACTCCCCCGAGCTTCCCGCCAAGCCCGAAGCGCTGGAAGCGCCCCCGCCGGGTCGCCGCAGCGTACCGGCAAGCCTCGTCTGGGTCCCCGGCTGCGCAGGACTGATGATGGCGGGCGAGGTCATTCTGACGCTCGCCGGATACGAAAAAGAGAAAAGCGAATCATAAAAAGGAAGCGTTCCGGTTTCATCGGAACGCTTCCTTTTACTCTTCCAGAATGAGCGGCAGGGCGCGGACACAGAACTGCGTCATATCAACGTGGCTGCCGTCCAGAAAGCCGACACCTTCGGCCTTCAAAAGCTCGACCTGACGGTTCGCTCCCCCGAAGGCAAATGCGCTTGACACTTCCCCGTTCCGCTTGACGACACGGTGGCACGGGATAACGCCCGGCTCGGGGTTGACGTGCAGCGCATACCCTACGACACGGGAAAGACGCCTATTCCCGATCGCCGCGGCGATCTGCCCGTAGGTCGCAACGCTGCCGCGCGGGATAAGCCTCACTGCGGCATACACTTTGTCAAAGGTCGTCATTCGCCTTCTCCTTCTTTTTGAGCCGCCGCGCGAGCCAAAGCCCATACGCGATCAGGGCAAGATAACATACATAGTAGGGCCAGTCATGCCGCAGCCAAGTCCCCGCGCTCTCCCAAACGATCGGCCAGTCGCCCCCGTCTGCATACAATCTCGACCCTGACCACAGATCCGTCAGATAGGCAAGCATAGCTGCCAATCGGGAGAGCGCCAAAACTGCGCCGGTCGCGGCGATGAGCAGGGCGATCACTCTGCCCCGCTGCTTCCAAATGGTCGTTGAAAGGATCGCGGCAGCGATCGCTGCCACAGCAAGGACAATGTGCAGTGCGGCACGGCTTGCAAAACCGAGACGCAGACTGTTCCATAGCGCTGCGATGCCCGCGAGCAGCAGCACCAACAGCAGCGCATCGCTGAAAACTTCATTCCTGCCGCGCACAGCGCGCTCCTTCTCCAGCACGGCCGCCTTCGGCGTGTCCTCTTCATTTTCCCAGATGAGGTAATCTGTCGTCACGGCAAAATAGGTGCAGATGGCGCGCAGCTTGTCGAGGTCGGGCGCTGCGTCGCCGCATTCCCACTTGCTGACGGCCTGCCGCGAAACATTCAGCTCCGCGGCGAGCTGCTCCTGCGATAAGCCGCGCGAGGCGCGCAGCATCTTCAGCTTTTCTCCCAGCGTCATGTGCGTATCCTCCGTTTGCTTTGATGCGCCCAGTATAGCGCCATGCGGCATAAAATGCCACCAGCTCTGCCTTGCATCTCCGCAACCAAACGTGGCAACAGGGATATTCCTCCTATTACTCCGCTTCCTTCTTGCCTTTTTTGAACAGTGCGCCCACATCGACCTCCACCAGCACAAGGCTCGCGAGCATCAGCGCCGCGCCGAGATAGCCCCTGACACCGATGCGCTCACCAAGCAGGAAAAACGCAAAGATCGCCGAGAACACCGGCTCAAGCGTAAAGATAAGGCTCGCGCGGCTCGCCGTCGTGTGCCGCTGAAAGACGCTCTGGATCACCAGGCAGATGCCCGAGCACACGATGCCGAGGAACAGCGACGCCGCCCAGACCTTTGCCGTGCCGGGCAGCGCGGGCGTTTCCAGAAAGACCGACAGCACCGAGATTACCACGCCGACGACGGCGAGGTCGCACACGCCGAGCGCCAGCGGATCAACCCGCTCATCGGCAACGGCCCGCTCGGTGATCATCAGGTCGACCGAGTAAAACACCGCCGCAAAGAGGCAGATCACGTCACCGAAGGCAGGCTTGAGCGTTTCGCTCAGCGTCATCAATGCAAGGCCGACAAGGCACAGCACCATCGAAACGCCAAACTTCTTCTCCGGCTTTTTGCGGTAGACGATGAACTCCAGAATCGGCGTCGTCACCACGGAAAGCGCACCGATGAAGCCCGCATTGGAAACGGACGTATACATCACGCCGTAGGTAAGGCTCGTATATACGATGACGAGCGACAATCCAACCAGAATGCTGTACTTTACGGTCACGCGGCTTACGCGGCGCAAATTCTTTCGAAAAACAAAGCCCAGCACCAGAAAGGCCGTGATAAAGCGGAACGCATTGAGCGTCAGCGGCTGCATATCCCGCAGGCAAATCGCCGTCAGGCAATTTGAAATTCCCCAAAAGCTCGTCGCCAGCAGCAGCATCAGATCCGCTCTGCGCTGATGATCCATTCGGTTTCCTTCTTTCTCTTCTCGATTCTTTTCTCTCATTCACCAAACGGGCGCCTTGCGGCGTCCGTCTGATTCGTCAAGTTTACCATATCCATTAGAGTTTAGCAAGTGGCATGAGAGGTGAAAATGTCATAACTTCTCGCCGCTTTTTCTCTTGACAAAGAGCGTGGAACCGATAGACCTTCTCTCCTTTTTTACAGCAGACCGTAAACCTCGTGCAGATCGTGGATCTCATGGTCGATGCGATAGCCCTCCGGCGCAGCAGCTCCCTCGGGATTGTACCAGCAGGTGACGATGCCCGCATCTCCGCCGCCGCGCATATCGCTCGTGAGCGAATCGCCGACGATCATCGTCTCGTTCTTGTTAAACGGCTCGATGGCCGCAAAAACCTGGTCAAAAAATTCTTTTCTGGGCTTCTCCGCACCCAGCTGCTCGGAGAGGAACACGCCGTCCATCAGCGCACCGAGGCCGGAGAGGCGCAGTTTTTTTGTCTGCGCGGTGACCGTTCCGTTGGAAACGACATACTGGCGCACCTTGCCGCACAGCGACTCGACAATATGATAGCTGTCATTGCGGCAGACGATGGTATCGCCAAGGCGCAGCTGATAGGCGTCGTTGAAGCGCGGTGCAAGCGCGGTATCGATGCCCTCCCCTGCAAAGAACTCTTCAAAGCGGCCCACGAGCACCTGCTGCTTTGTGATCTCGCCGCGCTCCATCTTCTCCCAATACTTCCGGTTGATCGCGGAATAGCGCGCAAGCGCCTCCTCCGAGCATTCGCCGAGGCCAAATTCAATGTAAAGGCTCTGTACAGCAGCGCGCTCGGCGGCGTCAAAATCCAGAAGCGTGTGATCCACGTCCCACAAAATCGTTGTGATCATTTCTCTTTTCTCCAATAGCTCTCAAAAAATACAAAGTCGCCGCCAAAGCGCAGCAGGAATATCATACCACAAGGCAGCAGCGCTGCGCAATCCCGATCTATCGGCTCTACGCCGCCGTTCACAAAGCCGCGGTGCCTGCCGGCAGGGTCATGCTGGAATCTGCATCGAAATTGCCCAGCGTATGCGAAAGGCCTTCATGCAGAAAGGGAAGCAAATGCTGCGCATTCGCTTCCCTTTTTTCGCTTTTTGCTTTTTACGCTTTTCCGCTCTCCTGCGAGTGCTCGCTTAGAACAGATGGAAGCTTGCGATCAGGCCGGAGAACACGATGGAGACCATCGAGAGGAGCTTGATGAGGATGTTGATGGACGGGCCGGAGGTATCCTTGAACGGATCGCCCACAGTATCACCGACAACGGCAGCCTTATGCTGCTCGCTGCCCTTGCCGCCGTGATGGCCGGACTCGATGTACTTCTTGGCGTTATCCCACGCACCGCCGGAGTTCGCCATGAAGATGGCGAGAATGAAGCCGGTGACGAGCGCGCCGCAGAGCATGCCGACCACACCGCTGCCGCCGAGCACAAGGCCGACGACGATGGGGGAGATGATGGCAAGCAGCGTGGGTGCGACCATTTCCTTCAGGCTCGCGCGGGAGCAGAGGTCCACGCAGCGGGCATAGTCGGGATCGGTGTGGCCTTCCATGATGCCGGAGATCTCACGGAACTGACGGCGCACCTCAACGACAACGCTCTGCGCAGCGCGGCCGACAGCGTTCATCGTCATGGCGGAGAACACGAACGGGAGGCAAGCGCCAACGAAGATGCCGACGAGCACGGTCGGCTCCATCAGAGAGAGGCTGTAATCGCCGCCCGCAGCGTCGAGCTTTTCGATAAAGTTTGCAATAAAGGCAAGCGCCGTCAGCGCGGCCGAGCCGATGGCAAAGCCCTTGCCGGTCGCAGCAGTGGTGTTGCCGAGAGAATCGAGCGCGTCGGTGCGATCGCGCACCTCTTCGGGAAGGCCTGCCATCTGTGCAATGCCGCCCGCATTGTCGGCCACGGGGCCGTAGGCATCAGTGGAAAGGGTGATGCCGAGGGTGGAGAGCATACCGACCGCGGCGAGGGAGATGCCGTAGAGGCCCAGCTCCGTGTTGCCCGCATAGCCGATCGTGGAGCAGAAGTAAGCGACGAGAATGGCGATGCCAACGATGATGATGGGCAGCGCCGTGGAGAGCATGCCGAGGCCGACGCCGCTGATGATGATGGTGGCAGAGCCGGTCTCGCTGCTGGCGGCGAGGTTCTGCGTCGGCTTGTAGGTGTCAGAGGTGTAATATTCCGTCACGCGGCCGATCAGAACGCCCGCAAGGAGTCCTGCCAGAATGGCGAGCCACAGCCCGTAGAATGCGCTGCCGAGCAGCAGGCGCACCACGAAGAAGCTGACGACCGCCACCGTGATGGCGGAGAAGTTCGTGCCGCGGCCAAGCGCATTGAGCAGATACTTCTGGTCGGCGTCCTCCTTCGTCTTGACGAGGAAGGTGCCGATGATGGAGCACAGCACGCCGACAGCCGCGATGATGAGCGGAATGGCGACCGCGTACACGCGGTCGATCTGCGGGATCTGGTTGAACGCCAGCACGCCCAGCGCGCAGGTGGAGGTAACAGAACCGACGTAGCTCTCATAGAGGTCAGCGCCCATGCCGGCCACATCGCCGACATTGTCGCCCACGTTATCGGCGATGGCGGCAGGGTTGCGCGGGTCGTCCTCAGGGATACCGGCCTCGACCTTACCGACAAGGTCCGCGCCGACATCGGCAGCCTTGGTGAAGATACCGCCGCCCACGCGGGCAAAGAGTGCCATTGAAGAAGCGCCCATGCCGAAGGTGATCATCGCGGCGGTGATCTCCTCGAGTGAGGAGTGGAAGATGAGCTTCATCACCGCGTACCAGAGGGAGATATCAAGGAGTCCCAGGCCGACGACCGTAAAGCCCATGACGCTGCCCGCGGAGAAGGCGATGCGCAGACCGCGGTTGAGTCCCTCCTGCGCGGCGGCCGCCGTGCGGCAGTTGGCGCGCGTGGCAATGGTCATGCCGATGAAGCCGGAAAGGCCGGAGAAAAAGCCGCCGGTCACAAAGGCGAAGGGCACGAACCAGGTGACAAAGCCGGCAGCCGCCATGCCGCAGAGCACGACGAACATGCATGCAAAGAAGATGGCAACCGTGCGGTATTGCCGCTTGAGGAATGCAGAAGCGCCCGTGCGGATGGCGCGGGATATTTTCTGCATCAGCGGCGTCCCCTCAGAGAAGGCAAGGACCTTTTTGCTTTGCAGCCATGCAAATATCAGCGCGATCACGCTGGCAGCAAGGCTGACGCAATACAAATTTTCCATCATTGTTTATTACTCCTATCTTTGAATTTGCGGGAGGAAAAGCATCTCCTCGAATCACTGTCATCATTTTGCATCATTCACGCGAAAAATGCAACTCATAAAATGGATAAATCGATCGTCGCGATCATATTTTATATATAGAAGATTGGTATAAACCTATAAAAAAGCCCAATGCGAAGCGTGCTACATGGAAGCACGCTTCACATTGAGATAGAATTTCTGCATCTTATATGACAGGGTGGATACGGAGGCTCAAGTCCATGAATCTATACAAATCGACGCTCAGAAGCTTCCTTTCGGAATTTGCATCTTCCTTGCGCAAAAGCCGGGGCATGACGCAGGAGGAAATGGCAGAAAAGCTCCGTATCACAGGCCGGGCATACAGCGATCTGGAACGGGGCATCTACTGTTTTTCAACAGTTGCCCTCATTTTTCTGCTGCTGATGCTCAAGGAAGATGAAATGAAGGAATTCCTGACCGCACTCCGCGGCGAGATCACAAAAGCGGAGGGCAGAGAGGTGGCGTAGTCGCTATGACGATAGGAGATATATACGGTTTGCTGCGTCGGCTTGGTCTGTCCGCAGACAATTCCGGCTTTTTTCATATTTCCTATGCGGTATATCTGGCGTTTCAGCAGCCGGCGCGCTGCCTGCTCGCAGAGCGCTGGCTTTATCCGGTCGTTGCCCAGCAATATGAAACCGACTGTCTCTGCGTAGAAAGAGACATTTGCAGCGTCATTGATACTCTTTGGGCCCGTGATCCCCGGCTGCTCAAGCGCTTATCGCGCTCTCCCCTGCCTCAAAAGCCGGCTCCCGCGGAATTTGTCGCTATTCTGGCCTCGCTGTTTTGCTCAGGCGGCACCGCGGCATAGGGATCTTACGGCGCAAGGTCTATTTTCGCGACAATAGAACGATTGCCTCGATATGATCCGCTCTTGGAAACATATCAACCGCGGCGGCGCGCGTGGCGGTATACCCCAGCTCCGCAAAGCGCTTCACGTCGCGCGCCATGGTCGCGCTGTCGCAGGAGACGTACACGACTCTCTCCGGCTGCATCTCAGCGATGCTCTCCACCACGTCGGCAGCCAGCCCCTTTCGCGGCGGGTCAACGGTGATGACATCGGGGCGCAGATGTTCCTGCGCGAGCTTTTTTGCCACATCGGACGCATCGCCGCAGAAGAATTCCACGTTTTTGACCTCGTTGCGCACAGCATTTTCGCGCGCATCGTCGATGGCCTCCGGCACGATCTCCGCGCCGAGGACCTTCTTCGCGTGATCGGAGAGCGCAAGCGTGATGGTGCCCGCGCCGCAGTAGAGGTCGAGCACCGTCTCCCGACCCGTGAGATCCGCAAATTCGATGGCCTTTGCGTACAATCGCTCAGCCTGCGTGCGGTTGACCTGATAAAACGACGGCACGCTCAAGAGGAAGCGCTTGCCGCAGAGCGTATCCTCAAGCCGGTCGTCCCCCCAGAGCGTGCGGTAGCGGTCGCCGAGGATGACGTTGCCCTTTTTCGTATTCGTTCCCAGCACGATGCCGCGGCACTTGGGGCAGGCGCCGCGCAAAAGCGCGACGAGCGTTTCCTCCTGCGGCAGCTTGTCCCCGTTCACGAGCACGCAGATGAGGCTCTCCCCCGTTGCGTTCGAGCGGACATAGAGATGGCGGACAAGGCCGCGGCCGATTTTTTCGTCATAGCCCGCGACGCGGCAGGACTGCATATATTCGCGCAGCGCCTCCGCCGCAGCGTCGGCCTCGCTCTTTACAAGAAGGCACTGCTCGCACTCGATGACCTCGTGCGTGCGGGCGCGGTAAAAGCCCACTCGCCCGTCCTTCGACACAGGGTACTGCGCCTTGTTGCGGTAACGCAGCGTATCCGCGGCACCAAGGATTTCCTCCACCACAATAGCGCTGCCGCCGATGCGCGCGAGATTGTCCTGCACGCGCTGCTTTTTGAGGCGCAGCTCCTCTTCGTAGCTCATGTGGCGATAGGTGCAGCCGCCGCAGCGCGGGAAGTACGGACAGTCCGATTCCATGCGCTCGCTCGACGGCTCGATCACCTCAAGCACTTTGGCAAAGGCGACGCTCTTGAGCGTTTTGAGGATCAGCACGCGGCACGTCTCGCCGCGCAGCGCGCCGTGGACAAACACAACGCGCCCGTCGATGCGCGCAACACCCATACCGCCCTCGCCATAGCCCTCGATGGCAACAATATGCTCCTGATTTTTGGCAAGCTCCATCGTTTTCTCCTCTCAGAAAAGGTACTTCGCGCTTTTGTCGCGCGAAGTACCTTTTTGCTTTATTTCGTATCAATCGCGGAAGCGCTCGATCAGGCTGATGATCTGGCCGGTGAGCGCGGAAATGTCCTTGTTGGGTCTGCCCTTGCAGCGCTTGGCAAACTCAAGCAGCGACTCCGCTGCCGCCACGAGCTTGGCGTAGAGGTTGTCGGCGCGGGACTTCTGCGCCGTGCGCTTGCGCTCGGAAATGTAGCCCTCGCTGACCATTTCGTTTGCGGCAAGGTCGTAACACTCGGTAAACTTGGCCGCGTGCGCGTGGAAGCCGAGCGAGCAAAGCTCCTCAGCAAACAAGGGCGCAACGTCCTCGTCGCCGTGAACGACAAATACATGCGCGGGCTTCGGGTCGAAGGCCTTGATCCACTCGATGAGGTGGTCGTGGTCGGCGTGGGAGGAAAGGCCCTGGAAGTTGACGATCTTCGCCTTGACGGCAATCTCCTCGCCAAAGAGTTTGACCTTCTCCACGCCGTCGAGCAGTCTGCGGCCCAGCGTGCCGGGCGACTGGAAGCCGACGAACACGACCGCGCTGTTCGCGCGCCAGAGATTGTGCTTCAAATGGTGGCGGATGCGGCCGGCGTCGCACATACCGGAGGCGGAAATGATGACCTTGGGCGTCGTGTCCATGTTCAGCATCTTCGATTCCTCGCTCGACTCAACAAGGTTGAGGTTGGGGAAGGTGAACATGTGCGTGCCGTCCTTGACAAGATCGAGCGCCTGCTCGTCGAGATAGCCGTGCAGATCGCCGCAGAAGACGGTCGTTGCCGCCTTGGCAAGGGGAGAGTCGATGTACACAGGGAAGTTCGGCGTCGACTTGACGAGCTTTTGGTCCTTGATCTCGCGGATAAAGTACAAAAGCTCCTGCGTGCGCCCGACGGCGAACGACGGGATCACAACGTTGCCGCCCTTGCCAAGCGTTTCGTCGATGATCTCGGCAAGCTCGTCGGTATAGCTCCACACCTCGGTGTGGTTGCGGTCGCCGTAGGTCGACTCCATCACGACGTAATCCGCCTTCTTGAGGAGCTGCGGGTCGCGGATGATGGGCTGGTCGACATTGCCGATGTCACCGGAGAAGACGAGCGTCTTGTGCACGCCGTTTTCCTCCAGTTCGAGCGTGATGGACGCCGAGCCGAGCAGATGCCCCGCATCGGTAAAGACCGCGCTTACCCCCTCGCAGAGGTTGATCTTTTCTTCATACTCGCAGGTCGTGACGTACTTGAAGACGTCCAGCGCGTCCTGCTCGGTGTAGAGCGGCTCAACGGGCTCGCGGCCCGCGCGCTGACCCTTGCGGTTTTCGTATTCCGCGTCGCTCTCCTGAATGTGGGCAGAGTCGAGCAGCATGATCTTCATCAAATCAGCCGTCACGCGCGTTGTGAGGATCCGGCCGTGAAAGCCGTTTTTCACCAGCAGCGGAATGCGGCCGGTATGGTCGATGTGCGCGTGGGTGACGAGCAGAATGTCGATGCTGCCGGGGGCAAAGGCGAGGTAGCGGTTGTCCAGCTCATCGCGCCCCTGCTGCAAGCCGCAGTCAACGAGGATCTTCTTGCCGTTGATCTCCAAACAGTGGCAGGAGCCTGTCACGCAGCGGTCAGCTCCGTAAAAGTGCAGTTTCATGCGTTAGTCCTCCTTCGATCATTGGATCAGATGAAAAAGCTTTTCCTCACGTTCTGTCCTCCGCCGTTGGGGGACGTTTCATTCTCCTATACGATCTTATATCGCATTTTACCACAGCAGCAATGCAGAGTGCAAGCCATGCACAGCGCGTCGGCGGAATTTATTTACAGTCCATTCATATTGTACAGCAAATTTTCCTTTGCATATCGTGCAGAGGGATGCTATACTTGTAGGCGTGTCATTATGCTCCCACGAAAGGAAGTTTTGTTATATGGGTTTTTTTAGCAAAATGTTCGGCTCTTACAGTGACCGTGAGCTCAAAAGCATCTACCCCATTGTCGACAAGATCGAAGCGATGGCGGAAGAATACAAGGCGATGAGCGATGCGGAGCTGCAGGCCAAAACACCGGAGTTCAAGTCCCGCCTGCAAAACGGCGAAACGCTTGACGATATCCTGCCTGAGGCGTTTGCCACCGTGCGCGAGGCGTCCCGCCGCGTGCTGGGGCTGTACCCCTATCGCGTGCAGCTTGTCGGCGGCGTGGTGCTCCACCAGGGACGCATCGCCGAGATGAAGACCGGTGAAGGTAAAACGCTGGTCGCTACCCTGCCCGCCTACCTCAACGCCCTGACCGGCAATGGCGTACACATCGTCACCGTGAACGATTACCTTGCCAAGCGAGACAGCGAGTGGATGGGCAAGGTTCACCGCTTCTTGGGGTTGACGGTCGGTCTGATCGTCCACGATCTCACGGGTGAGGAGCGCCGCAAGGCCTACGCCGCGGACATCACCTACGGCACGAACAACGAGATGGGCTTCGACTATCTGCGTGACAACATGGCCATCTACGCAAGCGAGCTTGTCCAGCGCGGACACGCCTTCGCCATCGTCGACGAGGTCGACTCCATTTTGATCGATGAGGCGCGCACGCCGCTCATCATCTCCGGCATGGGCGAAAAGTCCACGGAGATGTACTCCCGCACGGAAAGCCTCGTGCGAGGCTTCCGCAAGAAGGTCATCGCCGAGAGCGACGACAAGGAAGAGGAAGACGTCAACATCGACGCGGATTACATCGTCGACGAAAAGGCCAAGACCGCGACGCTCACCGCCCGCGGCGTGAAGAAGGCCGAGGAATTCTTCGGCCTTGAAAACCTCTCCGATCCTGAAAACTCCACCATCGCGCACCACATCAACCAGGCCATCAAGGCGCACGGCACGATGAAGCGCGACATTGACTATGTCATCAAGGACGGTCAGGTCGTCATCGTCGACGAGTTCACCGGCCGACTGATGTTCGGCCGCCGCTACAGTGAAGGTCTCCATCAGGCGATCGAGGCCAAGGAGCACGTGGAGGTCGCACGCGAGAGCAAGACCCTTGCGACCATCACCTTCCAGAACTACTTCCGCCTCTACGGCAAGCTCTCCGGTATGACCGGTACGGCGCTGACGGAGGAAGAAGAATTCGGCACGATCTATAACCTCGACATCATCGAGATCCCGACAAACCGTCCCATCGCCCGTATCGACGACCCCGACGTCGTCTACAAGACCGAAGCGGCAAAGTATCGCGCCGTCATCGAGCAGGTGAAAAAATGCCACGCCAAGGGGCAGCCCGTTCTGGTCGGTACGGTGTCGATCGAGAAGAACGAAAAGCTCTCCTATCTTCTCTCCCGCGAGGGCATCAAGCACAACCTCCTGAACGCGAAGAACCACGAAAAGGAAGCCGAGATCGTCGCGCAGGCCGGTAAACTCGGCGCGGTTACGGTCGCAACGAACATGGCAGGCCGTGGTACCGATATCATGCTCGGCGGTAACGCCGAATACATGGCGAAGAACGACCTGCGCAAGGCAGGCCTTTCCGATGAACTGATTGCCGAGGCGACCGGCTACGCCGAAACGGACAATCAGGAGATTCTCGACGCGCGCGACATGTTTGCAAAGGCGCTGGAAAAGCACCGTGAGGAGATCTCCGGCGAGGCGGACAAGGTCCGCGAGGCGGGCGGTCTTTTCATCATCGGCACCGAACGCCACGATTCCCGCCGCATCGACAACCAGCTGCGCGGCCGTGCCGGCCGTCAGGGCGACCCGGGCGAAACGCGCTTCTACCTCTCGCTTGAGGACGACCTGCTGCGTCTTTTCGGCGGCGAGCGCATCACCAATCTGATGGAACGCTTCAATCTCGACGAGGATACGCCGATCGAAAACAAGACCCTCTCCAAGGCCATCGAAAACGCGCAGACGAGCGTTGAGTCCCGCAACTTCCAGTACCGCAAGAGCACGCTCGAATACGACGACGTGATGAACAAGCAGCGCGAGATCATCTACGGTCAGCGCAAGCAGGTGCTCGACGGCATGGACATCAAGCCCACCATTCTGAACATGCTGAGAAGCAGCATCGAAAGTCAGGTCGCCTTCGCCTTTGGCGAGCACGACAAGACGGACGACGAGCACCGCGCCGATGCGCTCAAGAGCTGCGAGGGCACCTACTTCCCGCGCGGCGCTGTGGCAGGCTCTTCCCTCGCAGGTCTCTCCGCAGAAGACCTGACCGAGCGTTTCTATGCCGCAGCGGAGAGCTACTACGAGGCTAAGGAAAACGCCGTCACCTCGCCCATCATGCGCGAGCTGGAGCGCGTGGTACTGCTGCGCGTGGTCGACGAATACTGGATGGATCACATCGACGCGATGAGCGAGCTGCGTCAAGCTATCCGTTTGCAGTCCTACGGCAACAACAAGCCCATCGACGTTTACAAGCAGGAATCCCTCACGATGTTCGAGGATATGATCGCCGCCATTCAGGGCGACACGGTGCGCCGCATCTTCTCCGCCCGCGTCAAGACCGAGGGCGAGGTCAAACGCGAGCGCGTGGCCGACGGCATCGTCGCTTCCACCTCCGGCGACGGCACCGTAAAAAAGCAGCCGCGCAAGGTGCAGAAGATCGGCCGCAACGACCCCTGCCCCTGCGGCAGCGGTAAAAAGTACAAGCAGTGCTGCGGCAGATGACCCATCGCTTGAAGTGATTTGAATGCAAGGGGGCTGTTCTCTTTCCCGAAGGAGAGCAGCCCCCTTGCCCAAAAGGAAAGGAGGCACTTTGATGTCTTTTTCGGAACACAACCACAACGGTCTTATTTTCGACACCTCCGACGTGCTCTCCGCCGTGCCTGGCGCAGTGCACGCTTTCACCACGCGCCACGGCGGGGTGAGCCCCGCACCGTTTGATTCGCTCAATTTTGCCGACAACAGGGGAGATCGCAGCGAAAATCTTCTTGAAAACTATCGTCTGCTCGGTGAGGCCGTGGGCATTGACGCCTCGCGTGCCGTGGGCTGCCGCCAGATCCATTCTGACCTTGTGCGCGTTGCGTGCGAGGAGGACGCGGGCAAGATCCTCTGGAACGACCGTCCCTACGACGCCGACGGGCTCATCACAAACGTGCCGAATCTGCCGCTGTTCGCCTACGGGTCAGACTGCTGCGTCATCACGCTCTACGACCCCACCTCGCGCTCCATCGGCGCAGTACATGCCGGCTGGCGCGGCACGGCGGCCGGCATCGCACTCAAGGCCGCGGTGTCGATGATGAGCTGCTACGGCGCAGACCCCTACACGCTGCGCGCCGCCATCGGCCCGAGCATCGGCAAATGCTGCTTTGAGACCGACCGTGACGTGGCGGACGCCTTCTTCGCGCTGCTCGACCCCGCAATGGACGAGCGCATCGAGCAGCGCGGCGACAAGTTCCACATCGACTTAAAGGAGATCAACCGCCTGTGGCTGCTGCGCGCCGGGATCGACCCCGCGCGCATCGACGTTCACCCCGACTGCACCAAATGCCACCCCGAGCGCTACTGGTCGCACCGTGCGATGGGCGAAAAGCGCGGCGGCATGGCTGCGATGATCTGCCTGACGGAGGATATGCTGTGAAGCGGCGGCTCGCCGCGCTCCTGTGCGCGCTCGCACTCTCGCTCTCGCTCGCGGGCTGCTGGAACAGCGACGTGAGCGACGAAGAAAACGACTTCTGGGAAGAACCGCCGGAGCAGGAAGAGGACAACTCCCCCCTGACGCCGATCACGTCGTTTGCGCTTCCTTACCTGCAAGGCGTCACGCTCGACCCTCTCACCTGCCCCGACGGCATACAGCAGGTGCTCGGCGCGCTGCTCTATGAAGGACTTTTCGCACTGGACGAATCGTTTGCGCCGCAAAACGTTCTGTGCAGCCGCTATGAACGCAGCGACGACGGCACGAGCTACACCTTTTATCTGCGCGACGACGCCAGCTTTTCCGACGGCAGCGCTCTGACGGCAAACGACGCGCTTGCCACGCTCCGCCGCGCACAGCAGAGCGAGCGCTACAGCGCGCGCTTCGCAAATGTCTCCTCAATGCGCGCAAGCGGCGGTGCGCTCATCATCACTCTCTCGCGCGCAGACAGCGCTTTCCCCGCATTGCTCGATATTCCCATCGTCAAGGCGGGATCGGAGAAAAGCACCGTACCGCTCGGCACCGGGCCGTATCTCTTCGTCACAGACGGCGACGGCGCATTCCTGAAGCGGAGCGCCGACTGGCACGGCGGAACCCTGCCGTTTGAGCGCATCGAGCTGCGCGCTGCTAAGGATACGGACACGGCGGCGTACCTCTTTTCCTCGCGCGAGGTGCATCTGCTCTTATCCGACCTGACAAGCGGCACGGGGGATCTTCGCAGCGCGGAGATCCAGATCACCGATTACGCAACAGCGAACATGATCTACCTCGGCTTCAACACACAGCGCACGCCGCTCTCCGACGCGGCGCTGCGCAGCGCTATCGCAGGCGCGATCGACCGCGGCACCATCACGACGGGCTATCTTGCCGGTCACGCAAAGGCGGCGCGTTTCCCGCTCTCGCCGAGTGCAAGCCTTTATCCCGCGGAGATGGCAGAAGCGCTCGCTTCCCCCTCGCTTGCGGCAACGTTGGAAAATGCAGGCGTGACGGATTCCCGCCCCCGCACGCTGACGATCCTCGTCAGCGAAAGCGATTCCTTCAAGGTCTCCATCGCCGACTATCTCAGCCGCACGCTCTCAGGCGGCGCGCTGACGATCAAGGTGCGTGCGCTGCCCTGGAACGACTATCTGACCGCGCTGCAAAACGGGAACTTTGACCTCTATCTCGGAGAAGTCCGTCTGACGGTGGATTGGGACATCTCCCCGCTCGTGCGCACCGGCGGCGCGCTCAACTACGGCGGCTACGCCGACGAACAGTGCGATACGCTGCTCGACACCTTCCTCCAAAGCGAGAGTGAGGAGACCGCACGCACGCTGTACCGCTATCTCGACCAAAGCGCGCCCATCGCGCCCATTGCGTTCCGAACCTCGTCCGTCCTGACGCCGAGCGGCCTCATCGACGGCTTGACGCCCACCGCTTCCTCCCCGTTCTACGGGCTTGCAAACTGGGCGGTACACTTCGACAAGGGATAAGGCACACAGCAAAAGATAAACCGTATCCAAATATGACAAAAAAGCTCCTCCGCAAAAAATGCGGAGGAGCTTTTTTCGTTTCTTTTAATACTGCCGCACCACGGCAACGACGCGGCCCAAGATCGTGCACTCGCGGCCGTCGATGGGCTGGTAGTCGGGGTTCGCGGGCATGAGCCAGACCTCGCTTCCCTTGCGCTTGAGCGTTTTGACCGTGGCCTCGTCGCCAAGCAGGGCGACGACGATTTGCCCGTTCTGCGCGATGCTCTGGCGGTGGACGACAACCAGATCGTCCGGCAAAATACCGACGCCGAGCATCGACTCGCCGCGCACGCGCAGGGCAAAATACTCGTCATCGTGCCCGCCGGTATCGAACGTCAGGTAATCCTCGATGCACTCCTGCGCCAGAATCGGGCTGCCGGCGGCGACGTTGCCGACGATGGGCACGCGGCGGCGCGAGGAAAGCTCATCAGCCGCTTCCTCCGGCCGCACAGGGGCGGCAGGTGCTTCCTGCGGCTGCTTTTTGAGTGTGATGGCGCGGCCCTTGCCCGCGCTCTTTTCGATGAGTCCCATCTCCTGCAAATGCTTGATGTGGAAATGGACGGTGGAGGGCGACTTGAGCCCCAGCGCCTCGCCGATCTCGCGCACGGAGGGCGCATAGCCGTGCAAAGCGATGCTCTCTTCAATGTAATCGTACACGCGCTGCTGCATTCTGGATAATTTCTCCATCGTCGTGCGCCCCTTCCAACATTTGTTCGAATCTATGATACCACATTTTCCGTCAAATGCAACATCTGTTTCACATTTTTGTGCCGGTTTCACGTTTTTCTCCTTGCAAAAATTTTTGAAATATTTTTCAAAAACCCATTGACAAACGCCGCTCGATGTATTATTGTACTAATCACTTAATACAGTGATACAAAGGAGGGTCACGATGGATTGGAACTTTCGCAATGACCAACCGATCTACTCCCAGCTGATCCAGCGGCTCACGGAGGCCATCGTCTCGGGTGTCTACGCCCCGGGGGAAAAGCTTCCCTCAGTGCGCGAGCTGGCGCTGGAGGCCGGCGTCAACCCCAACACCGTGCAGCGCTCGCTCACGGAGCTTGAGCGCGAGGGTCTGGTCTTTTCCCAGCGCACGGCGGGACGGTTCGTCACAGAAAATGAAAACATGATCGTAAACGCAAAACTCCGCATTGCCGACGAGCGCGTGAGCGAGTTTCTTCGCTCGATGAAAACGCTCGGCTGCGGCAGGCAGGAGATCATCTCCCTCATCGAGGGAGCAAAGGAGGATGAAGAATGAGTATTTTAGAATGTAAGGCGCTCACCAAAAGCTACGGCGCCAGAGAAGCGCTCAAGAGCGTCGATCTCACGATCGAGCCGGGGCACATCGTGGGCCTTCTCGGCCCGAACGGCAGCGGCAAAACGACGCTCATCAAGCTTTGCAACGGCCTTCTGACGCCTTCGTCGGGAGAACTGCTGATCGACGGCAAAAAGCCGTCTCGCGCGACGAAGGCGATCGTTTCCTATCTCCCCGACCGCGACACGCTGCCCGGCTGGATGAGCATCGCGCAGGCGCTCGACTACTACGGTGACTTTTACTTAGACTTCCGCCGCGGCCTTGCCGAGCAGATGCTGATGAACCTCGGCCTTGACCGCACGCAGAAGATCAAGACACTTTCCAAGGGCATGCGCGAGAAGACGCAGCTCATCCTCACGATGAGCCGCGAGGCAAAGCTTTATCTTCTTGACGAGCCCATCGGCGGCGTCGACCCCGCGACGCGCGACTACATCCTGCGCACGATCATCGGCAACTACAGCGAGGACGCAGCGGTCATCATCTCCACACATTTGATCGCCGACGTCGAGCAGATCCTTGACGAGGTCGTGTTCCTGCGCGAGGGGCAGGTCATGCTCCACGAGAGCGTGGAGACCATTCGAGATGAAAAGGGCAAGAGCGTGGACGAGCTCTTCCGGGAGGTATTCAGATGCTGAGCAAACTGATCAAACATGAATTCCGTGCAACGAGCCGCATCATGTGGCCGGTCTTTCTTGGAATGCTGGCACTGACGGCGCTGATGCGTTTTTCTCAACTGCTCCTGAACGGCGAGCACATTCCCTGGCTCTTACAGCTCATCGGCGTACTGCTGGTCATCGGCTTTGTGATGGGTCTTGGTGCGCTGGGGCTTGCGCCGCTGGTGCTCTCCGCCGTCCGCTGGCGCGACCATGTGCTCAAGGACGAGGGCTATCTCACGCTGACGCTCCCCGTGAGCGTGCACGAGCTGCTCGCCTCCAAGCTCATCGTCTCCGCCGTGTGGTACGCTGCCGCCTTCCTCGTGGGCGTTCTCTCGCTGCTGATCGCCGCCTCCGACTGGGCTTCCCTTCGCTATGTGCCGGAAAACTTCGTCGATTTCTTCACGGCATTTTCTCAGATGGACGCCTCGCTGCGCGGCCATGCGCTGCTCATTTTGCTTGAGCTGCTCGGCAACTTCGTCATGACGATCTCCGCCGCGTCGCTTGTGGTGTACGCCGCCTTCTCCATCGGCTACAGCTTCAATAAGCACAAGACGCTCTGGACGACCGTTCTCGTTCTTGTGTTCTTCGAGGTCGCGCAGTTCACCGCTATCGCCATGATCGGCGCGTTTTTCAACGCCAACCCCACGCGCTGGATGAATCTGGACATTTACAGCGCGCCCGCGAGCGTCGAGCTGCTGCTCCTCTGGGGCATGCTCGGCGAACTGCTCTTCGCCGCGGCGGGCTACGCCGTGACGTGGTTCTTCACGACGAAAAAACTGAATCTCGAGTAACGCATTTCCTGAAAAAGCAGCCGCGAAAGGTCTCCGCTTTTCCGGCTGCTTTTTTGCGCCCTTCTTTCGGCAAAATTTCCCCAGGGGCGAAAATTATGTCAACCGTCAGCTTCTAACTCACTCGTTTGAAAGGAGTCATCTCATGCAAATCCTGACTGTTTCCGGTCTTCAAAAGACCTACACCACGCGCTTTGGCGGCAGCAAGGTCCAGGCGCTCAAAAATGTCAGCTTCACCGTTGAAGGCGGCGAATATGTCGCCATCATGGGTGAGAGCGGCAGCGGCAAAACGACGCTTCTCAATATCCTCGCCGCGCTCGACAAGCCGAGCGGCGGCACGGTGCTGCTCGGCGGCAAGAACCTCTCGGAAATTCCCGAGGAGACCGCCGCGGCCTTCCGTCGCGACAACTTGGGCTTCGTCTTTCAGGACTTCAGCCTTCTCGACACGTTCTCGCTCGAGGACAACATCTGCCTGCCGCTCGTGCTCGCGGGCAAGTCGCGCACGGAGATGCGCGACCGGCTCGCGCCGCTCGCCCGCGACCTCGGCATCGAAACGCTGCTCAAAAAGTATCCCTACGAGGTCTCCGGCGGGCAGAAGCAGCGCGCCGCCGTTGCCCGCGCGCTCATCACCCGCCCGCAGATCCTGCTGGCCGACGAACCGACCGGCGCGCTCGACTCCCGCTCGACGGACGAGCTTTTGAAGCTTTTTGCCGAGATCAACCACGCAGGGCAGACGGTCGTAATGGTCACCCATTCCGTGCGCGCGGCGAGCTGCGCTTCGCGCGTGCTGTTCCTGCGCGACGGTGAAGTCTCGCTCGAGCTCACGCGCGGCAAGGACACGGACGCGCAGTTCTACCAGCGCATTGCCGACGCGCTCACGCAGCAGCAGACGGGAGGCGAGTGCGCATGAAGGCAGGCTTTTCCCCCAAGCTCGCACTGCTCGGCATTAAGAAAAATGCGCGGCTCTATGTTCCCTATCTTCTCTCCTGCGCGTTCATGGCGGCGGTACTGTATGTCATCGCTTTCCTTGCCGCCACTCCCGCGCTCTATGTGATAAACGGCAAGATCAACGGCGCGGGCACGACGACCATCCAGCTTGTGATGAGCCTTGGCTCCGGCGTCATCTCGGTCTTCGCGGCGCTGTTCCTCTTCTATACGAACAGCTTCCTTCTGCGCCGCCGCAAGAAGGAATTTGGTCTTTACAGCGTGCTCGGCATGGACCGCGGCGCACTCAGCGCCATTCTCTTCTGGGAGACACTTCTGGCCGCGGCGTTCACGCTCGTCGCGGGTCTTGGCTTCGGCGTGCTGCTCTCCTATCTTTCGCAGGCAGTACTGCTGCGCCTGCTCGGTCTCCCCGCCGTCGCGTTCTCGGTGAGCGCCTCCGCACTCAGGCAGTGCGCCGTCACGTTTGCCGCCATCTTCGCGCTGCTTTACGTGCGCGGTGTGCTGTCGCTCAGGCACGCGCAGGGCGCGGCGCTGCTGAAAAGTGAAAACGTCGGCGAAAGGCCGCCGAAGTCGCAGTGGCTGCTCGTGATCCCCGGCATAGCCCTGCTCCTTGGCGCGTACTATATCGCCGCGACCATCAAGGACCCGGTGGCGGCGATCCTGCTCTTTTTCGTCGCGGTCATCATGGTCATTTTAGCGACGTATCTGCTTTTTATTTCCGGCAGCGTGACGCTCTGCCGCACGCTCCAGAAAAGTGAAGCGTTCTACTACAAAAAGCGCAACTTCGTCTCGCTCTCGTCGCTTACCTACCGTATGAAGCGCAACGGTGCGGGCCTTGCTTCCATCTGCATTCTCTCCACGATGGTACTCGTGATGCTTGCCTCGACGGCGAGCCTCTATTTTGGCGCGGAGGACGCGATCAACACGCTTGCCGTCCAGAATCACTGGCATCCCACGGAAATAGCGGACGTCCGTGCGGAATTTTTCTCCCTCTACAGCAGTCTCTTCTTCCTCGGCATTCTGCTGAGTGTCGTCTTCCTCTTCGCAACGCTTCTGATGCTCTACTACAAGCAGGTCGTCGAAGGGTATGAGGACGCCTCGCGCTTTGCCATCATGCAGCGCGTAGGCATGACCAAGCGCGATATCCGCGAGAGCGTGAACGCGCAGATGCTGCTCGTCTTCCTGCTGCCGCTCGCCGCGGCGGCGCTGCACCTCGCCTTTGCCCAGCCGATGGTCTGGCAGATCCTGCAGATCTTCGGCATCCAGAACCTGACGCTCTTTCTCGGCGTGACGGGCGCAGCGCTGCTCGTCTTCGCGCTGCTTTACTGCGCGATGTACCGCCTGACCTCAAACGCCTACTACCGCATCGTCAGCACACAAAACGTCTGATAAGGAAAGGATTTCCCATAAAGCGGCAGCGGCAAAAAAATTCCGTCTCACCTCAGGTGAGACGGAATTTTTTCAAGCTTAACTAACGCTTCGCCGTAAAAGCCATGCTATTTACTCTTTTACTTGCCTGCGTACTCGACCAGCGTCTTAAAGAAGTTCAGGCAGGTCTCATAGTCGCACAGGGCCTTTTCAGGCGTCTTGCTATAGAGCACGAGCTTGCAGTCGTTCTCGGGGTGGAACTGAACGCCGAGGCAGAAGGTCTTATCCTGACGCTCGACCGCTTCAATGACTTCCACGCCGTCATACGTTGCGGTGCTGACAACGGTGAGATTCGTCCCCTCAACGCCGCCGACGGCCTGATGATGCCAGGAGGAAACATTCTTCAGCTCCGTGGAGCCGACAATCTTATAGAGCCACTTGGAAGCATTCTGATCGATGGTCACATCGTGGCGGGCATAAGTACGATCCGGTGCGTCAGCCGGCATTCTGTGCGTATCGTTGTAGGTCTTTCCCTGTTCCTTATAATAGTTGGGGATATCCTGAATGAACGTGCAGCCGGAAACAATGGACATCACCTGCTCGCCGCGGCAGACTGCGAACGTCGGCACGTCCTTTTCGAGGCAATAAGCCATGAGCATGTAGTCAGAGATATCGCGCGTGGCGTTGATCTCTTCGCCCTCGTTCTTTTCCTTCTCGGGAACCTTGAACAGAGACGGGCTCACATCTTCGCCGCCGGTGAAGAACACGCCGTCGATGGCCTGCATCACAGCGCCGACATTGCTGGCCGCGAGATCCTTTTCCTTCACCTTATCGGCGTATTCCTGCTTGAGCATGCCGCTCTCTTCGAGATACGCGGATTCGATCTTACCCTCGGTATCATACTTCACAGCCGTGCTCGTCACCTGATCGAGCTCAACGGGGATCGCGCCGACGGTCTTGAAAATCGTCTTATGGGAGTCGTAATTCTGGCCGTTGTAGGACCAGCTGATGCCGATCACGGGCTTGTCGGCGATCGTCGCGGCATTTTTGAGCATCTGCTCAAGCATCGCCATGGTCACAGGCTTGGCGGCCTCATAGGTGAGCCCGTCCATCAGGCCGGACCAGATGGCCATATCGTCATAGTCTGCGGGCCACGCGCTCAGAAGCGCCTTGTCCAGGCCGGTGCTGCGCAGGACCATTGCAGCGGCTTCCAGCTGCGTAACCGCCGCGTCAGGGGCAAAGGTGTCCTTGCTGACACCGTTGACGATCCCCTTGGAATAGGCGAGGTTGATCACGCCCTCATACTTGCTGCTCTCGGCAACATCCTTGAAAGCGCTCGCTTCCTTTGCGCTCGCCTCTGCCTGCGCAGAGAGACCCATATTCTTGATGACCTCCTGCGTCACTTCGGCACGGGTCAACGAAGAACCGGTATTGCTCGCGAAAGCAGTGGCAGAGAGACTGAACACGAGAATAAGCGCCATAATCAGAGACGTTGCTTTCTTAGACAATCTTTTCATACAAATTCTCCTTCGTTCGATATTGTGCGGCATCAACGCACCGCTATGTCGTCATAATAGCGAGGGAAAGCGAAAATAGCAAGTCTAAGTTTCAGCAATCTGCATTTTTAGCCACTGCATACAACACATCGACCGTCCTTCCCGTATAAAATGCACAATCACTTTTCCATTCCTGCATTTTTCTTTTATTCCAACGCTGTACAACGCTCCCTTCACCCTTGTTTTTGCGGCGGAAACACGGTATACTATAAATAGCAGTATCCTCTAAAAACGCTTTATCTCATTCAGGAAGGACGATTCTATGGATATTAAATTTTCCGGTTCGGACGCAAATGGCTTCCAGTTCGATCAGAACGCCGCGCCCAGGCCCAAGAAGGAGCGCAAGCCCCGCAAATCGATCGGCAGCAAGGCCGGCCGCATCGCGGTCAATGCGCTCGTCACGCTGCTCGTCGGCGCGGTTTTCTTCTATCTTGAGCTGCCCGCCATCAACCTGCACGCCGAAGAGTTTTACGGCTTTGCGCTGCTGCTGTGCATCACCTACTGCATCTGCTCGCTTCTGACCTCAGGCTTTCAGGGCACGGGCGCGAAGGGCTACTTCACTTTCGTCAAAAAGCAGTGCACCGTGCCGTTTTTCGTTTCGGCACTGCTCATCGTCACGGCGCTCATCGGCGCGCTGACATCGTGGGTGGTGCTGCGCGCGAAGGACTATCAGGCGCTGCTGCCCATCGAAAATGGCAGCTTCACCGAGGAGATCGACGAAATCTCCTACGACCGCATTCCCATGCTTGACAAGGACAGCGCACAAAAGCTCGGCGACCGCAAACTCGGTGAACTTGCCGACATGGTCTCGCAGTTCGAGGTCAGCGCGGACTACACGCAGATCAACTATCACGGCCGCCCCGTGCGCGTCACGCCGCTTCGCTACGGTGACATCATCAAGTGGTTCAACAACCGCTCCGAAGGCCTTCCCGCCTATCTCGTCATCGACATGGTGACGCAGAACGTCGATGTGGTGCGTCTCGATGACGGCATGAAGTACACGACCGCCGAGCATTTCTCGAGAAATCTCTATCGCCATCTGCGCTTTGCCTATCCGACCTATATGTTCGAGGAGCCGGTCTTTGAGATCGACGAGGAAGGCACGCCCTACTGGGTCTGCGCCAAGAAGGAAAAGACCATCGGTCTTTTCGGCGGCACGGACAACCACGGTGCGGTGCTCGTCAACGCCATCACGGGCGAGAGCGAATACTATGAAGAGCCGCCCGCATGGGTCGACCACGTCTACTCCGCCGAGCTGATCGTTGAGCAGTACGACTACTACGGTCAGTACCACAACGGCTTCTGGAACTCCATCTTCGGCCAGCGCGACGTGACCGTTACAACGTCCGGCTACAACTACCTTGCCGGGGGAGACGACGTTTACCTCTACACGGGCGTGACGAGCGTAGGCGGCGACGAGAGCAACATCGGCTTCCTCCTCTCCAACCAGCGCACAAAGGAAACAAAGTACTATCCCTGCGCAGGCGCGACAGAGTACAGCGCGATGGACAGCGCCAAGGGTCAGGTGCAGAACCTACGCTACACCGCAACGTTCCCGCTGCTTCTGAACATTGCCGACCAGCCGACCTACTTCATGGCGCTCAAGGACGCAAGCCAGCTCGTCAAAATGTACGCGATGGTCAACGTCAGCCAGTATCAGATCGTCGCCACCGGCGCGACGGTCGCTGACTGCGAGGCGAACTACCGTCAGATGCTGCTCAAAAACAATCTCATCTCCAACGACCAGAGCGAAATCGACGCACCGTCGGTCGACCTTATGAGCGTGGAGGGCACGATCGCCGAGATCCGCACGGCGGTCGTAAACGGCAACAGCATCTATTTCCTGCGCTTTGCCGGGAACGACACTTTCACCGTGCGCATGAGCGCGGCGGAGGTCGCCTATGCACCGCTGCTGAATGTTGGCGATCACGTGTGCGTCTACTTCCGCGACGGCTATGTGACGGAAAACTGGATCGATGCGTCCGACGTCGAGCTGCTGAACGGCAGCGTCCAAAGCGCGCCGCCCGTGGAAACGAGCGTTTCGACTGAGGACGGCGCGGATCCCGTCGAAAACGCACAGGAAATGCCGTAAAGCGGCGGCAAAGCACTTTCTATTACAAATTTTGATAGGGGCGGAAACGCCCCTATCTCTTTTTGGAATGCATTGCACAAAAATGCAAGATTATGAGCAGTTTTTCTCGATAAAATAACCACTTTGAAAGTTGGCTTGCATCAATCTAATATGTTTTATTAAAAAAGTTAAAGTTTTTTGCCAAATTTTCTGCCAAATGCACAAAAAGTCAGAAAGAATTTCTTGCACAGCGCCAATAGCGTTTTGCTTGAGAATTTTTTCCTTTGGTGATAAACTCATAGACAAGATGGCTGAACCATCAAGCCCTGATTTTCAGGGTAATTTTAGAGGAGGCTACTTATCATGAACGCTTACATTGAGAGAGTTCTTGCCGAGACCAAGGCCAAGAACGCGAATGAGCCCGAATTCCTGCAGACCGTCGAAGAAGTTCTGTCTTCCCTCGAGCCGGTCATCAACGCCCACCCCGAGTACGAGAAGGCCTGCCTGCTTGAGCGCATGGTCGAGCCCGAGCGCACCATCGAGTTCCGTGTTGTCTGGATGGACGATAACCTGCAGTATCACGTCAACCGTGGTTACCGCGTGCAGTACAACGCGGCTCTCGGCCCCTACAAGGGCGGCCTGCGTTTCGCTTCCAACGTCAACCTTTCCATCATCAAGTTCCTCGGCTTCGAGCAGACCTTCAAGGATGCTCTGACCTGCCTGCCCATCGGCGGCGCCAAGGGCGGTTCCGACTTCTCCCCCATCGGCCGCAGCGACGGCGAAGTCATGCGCTTCTGCCAGGCCTTCATGACCGAGTTCCATCGCCACATCGGTCAGGACATCGACTGCCCCGCTGGTGACGTTGGTGTCGGCGGCCGTGAGGTCGGTTACCTGTACGGTCAGTATCGCCGCATCGTCGGCGCTGCCGAGTTCGGCGCTATGTCCGGCAAGGCCATCTGCACCGGTGGTTCCATTCTCCGTCCCGAGGCGACCGGTTTCGGTGCCGTCTATTATCTGCGCGAAGTCCTGAAGCACGACGGCAAGGAAGTCAAGGGCATCCGCGTCGCTATGTCCGGCTACGGCAACGTGGGCTGGGGCATCATGAAGAAGATCGACGAGCTCGGCGGTAAGGTCACCTACTTCGCCGGCCCCGACGGCTACATCCACGACCCCGACGGCGTCTGCGGCGAAGAGAAGCTCAACTTCATCCTCGAGATGCGCGCCAAGGATCCGATGCACTGCAAGCCCTACGCTGACAAGTTCGGCGTTGAGTTCATTGAGGGTCAGAAGTGCTGGGGCGTCAAGGACGTTGACGTTTACATGCCCGCCGCTACCCAGAACGATGTCAACATGGAGTGGGCCAAGAAGATCGCCGAGTCCGGCGTTCCCTACTACATCGAGGTCGGCAACATGCCCACCACCAACGATGCTCTTGCTTTCCTGATGGAGCAGAAGCACCTCACCGTCGCTCCTTCCAAGGCTGTTAACGCCTGCGGCGTTTCCGTCTCCGAGCTCGAAATGGCTCAGAACGCTCAGCGCATCTACTGGAGCGCTGAGGAAGTCGATGCCAAGATGGAGTCCATCATGAAGAACATCTATGATGCTTCCGTCGAGGCTGCTGAGCGCTACGGCCTGGGCTACAACCTGGTCGCCGGTGCGAACATCGCTGGCTTCCAGAAGGTCGCTGACGCCATGATGGCTCAGGGTATTTTCTAATCGAAAACACCTCACGACTTTCTCGTGCCGCACGTCTGTGCGCATGAAACAACAAGAAAAAGGTGCCCTGCTTTCGCAGGGTACCTTTTTTCTTTGCACTCAGGTATTGTCCCGGCTGATCGGCCGCCGGACAAACAGTGCAAAAAGCGCCTTTTTGTTGAGCGGGCAGAGCGGGTAGAGATACCCCTCCCCCACGATCGGCTTTGTCGCCGCAAGCAGAGCGATGATCCCGATGCAGCCGAGCGCAAGCCCGACCCAGTCCAGCGCACCGACAAACAGCAGCAGCACTATCCGCAGCAGCTTGAAGGCGTAGCCCAGCTCATAGCTTGGCTGGGCAAAGTTCGAGATGGCGACAAAGGCCATATACGCCAGCACCTCCGGCACAAGCCAGTGTGCCTGCACGGCAAAGTCGCCGAGCACGAGCGCGCCAAGCATGCTGAAGGAATTGGAGAACACCGCCGGCGTATTGAGCGACGCCAGCTTCAACAGATCAACGATAAACTCCGCCAGTAGCAGCTGCACCAACAGCGGCACGGAATAATCGCTTTCGATTGCCAAGAATTCAAGTCCTGCCTGCGTGCGCGCAGGATCCTTGACGAGCAGATACCACACAGGCGTAATGAACATCGTAAGCAGAAACACCACAATGCGCAGCACACGCAGATATGTTCCGATCAGGGGTGGAAAATAGTAATCGTTCGCCTCCTGCACAAAGTCAAAGAAATGCGTCGGCAGGATCATCGCCGCAGGTGAATTGTCCACCAGCACCACGATGTTCCCTTCCATCACACAGGCGGTCGCGGCGTCCGGCCGCTCCGTATAGCGCACCTTGGGAAACGGCGTCCACCACTGTTTTTTCTCCATCATCGCCTCAGCGATGCTCTCCTGACTCATGGAAACGGAGCGCACGTCAATTTTCGCAAGCTTTTGCCGCACCTCGTCCAGCAGCTTGCGATCGACCTTATTCTCAAGATAGCAGAGCACCACATCCGCGCGCGAGCAGTCCGACACCTTGTGGCCTTCCAGCGTAAGCTGCGGGTCGCGGATGCGGCGGCGCAGCAGCGCCGCGTTTGCTACGAGCGTTTCGATGAATCCATCGTGCGCGCCGCGCAGCACCTTACCCGCCGATGGCTCCTCTACGCTGCGGGCAGGAAACTGCTTTGCGTCGATCAGCGCGCACGCGTCAAATCCGTCGATGAGCAGCAGCAGTTTCCCCAGAAATACGCTCGTCACCGCGGTTTCGACGCTTTGCTCGGCATTCACCTCGCTGAAGGTGATGTATCGGTCGATGAACTGCTGCATCGTCTGCGCGCCGTCGATGTTTCTGAGCGGCAGCCAGAAACTCAGCATCCGCTCAATGACTGCGTCATCGCCGTAACCGTCCACGACCCACAGCCGCGCGCGTTTCCCGCCGACGTACAAATCGCGCGAGATCATATCAAAGCAGCGCCCCACGCCAAGCAGGGCATCCAGTGTACGCACATTTTCCTCAAAATCCGCCGTCAAGCAATCCATAGCAGGCCTCCCGCCATACGATTTTCTTTTATTATGGACAGAGAGGAAAAATTTATGCCGCCAGATACCGCTTTCCCCCCGCATCACGCAGGGGCAGAGCACAAAAAAGGAAGCTCTCTTTTTATCGAGAGCTTCCTTTTTTGTTCGTATCGTCGCGGCGTGAGCCTTACACTTCCTTATTGAAGTAGAAGAACTTCTCGTCCTCGCCCTTTTTGCGCATGCAGGACGAAAGCATCTGGTAGGAGGCGGTATTTTCCTTGTAGCATTTGGCGACAATGTGGCTCAGATGGCGGTCGTAAAGCCCCCACTCAGCCACCGCGCGGAACGCCTCCGCACCGTAACCCTGTCCACCGTATTCCGGCGCGATGCGGCACCCTTCCTCCGCGCCGCCCTTGCCGTCGAAACGGTAGAGCAGCACCTCGCCGATGCATTTGCCGTCCAGACGAATGGCAAAGTTCACGGCGCGTTTTTTGGCAAAGTCCTCGCGCACAACGTCGAGGAAGTAGGTTTTCAGATCCTCGCCATTCCAGTCCGTGCGGTAGTCGTAACCCCACCACTTGTTGCGCTCATCGTCGAGACAAAGCGCGTTGTACGCCGCGCGGTCTTCGTCCGTAAAGGCCGAGAGCGTCAGCCGTTCGGTTTTGATCTCCGGGATCTCGCGTAAGTCCTCCAGTTCGTTTTTCACATCGAAGCAGAACTTCTCGGCAAGCATGCAGGGAAGGTACTGGAGCTTCGAGGTGCGAAGGCCGCGGTCGCCTGCGTCGTCCTCGCGGTTCAAATACCTGACGCCGTCGATGGCAAAGCATCGGGCAAACTCCTGCACCGTCGCAGGATAAACGCCCTCGTAGCCATAGAGCGCCTTTTCAATGTGGACATGCAGCGTTTCGCCGCAGCGCTCGGCCATGGCAAGGGAGATGAGCCGCCCTTCGTACTCCATGCCGCCGACATCGAGCCATGAGGCCCCCGTCAGGCGCAGCATCGTCTTAGCGAGCGCCAGCTCGTTTTTCGCCGACTTTGACGTTTTCTCAAACACCGCCGTGTAGTCCTGCCAGAAGCGTTCAATGAGCGGCAGGTCGTCCTTCCCCAGCGCGCGGAAGCGCGCCTCGGGATAGAGCTTGCGGAATTTATTGACGTGGTTGCGCTGGCCGCTGTAATGCCGGCCCGGAAAGTCACGCAGGTCGTTTGCTTCATAGAGATAGTCGCGCCAGGAGCGCGGATTGTCAAGATGGAAGTGCGGGTAACGCATGAGCAGCTTTCCCGCCTTCTCGCGCGGCACGACGGACAGCTCCAGCGCGATCCCCTGCTCCATGCAGTGCTCTTCGATGGCGCAGAGCGCGGCGTCCTCATCACCGTCCGGCCCCGGAACGGGATAGTCGAAGCAGTACTTGCCGTCAATGCAGTTTTTCACGATCAGGCAGCCGGCAGCCTCGGCATACTGCGGGTGCAGATGCCCGCGCCACATCAGCTTGACCAGCGCGGAATACTCGCACAATTGATAGTCGCAGTCCTTATAGTAGCGGCGCAGACGGGACATATCCCGCTGCGCAACGGGTTTAAATGTCAGCATGGAACGTGTTATCTCCTTTGATATCATACCGGTTATTTTACCCGCTTTTCCGCCGTATGACAAGACTTTTTCATTTTGGCTCAAGCTCCGCAAGCACCGCCTGCGCACACTCGATAAACTGCCGCAGCGAAACCGGGTGTCCCTCGCCCTTGTGAACAGCCATGCCAAGTTCACGCGCAGAGCGCGGCTCCACCGGTACGAGCAGCACACCGTCGCCGCGGCCGCGGAGCGTCAGCTCCGTCATCATGCTCACGCCGAGGCCGTGCTCGACCATGCTGATGACCGTCGGGTCGTCCACCGCCGTAGGTAAGATGTGCGGCTTCACGCCCGCGCGGTTGAAGATTCGCATAATATCCTTGTCAAAGCCCTGCGCGGGCATGATAAAATCGCGCCCGTCGAACTCGCCGAGCGGATAGCCCGTGCGGCCGTCGATGGGATAATCCTTCGGCAGCACAGCGTACATCAGGTCATCGCGCAGGTGAATCCACTCATAGCCGCTCTCCTCTTCCTGGCGGCTGACGAAGATAACGTCCATCTTTCCCTGCGCCAGCAGCTCGTAGGGGCTGTTGACATGATCCGCCATGCGAATATCCACGTCCACGTCCGGCCGCTCCTCACGGAAGCGGCGGATAATGCTCGGCAGCCAATGCATGGCCATGCTGGCGAACGCGCTGACGCGGATCACCTCGCTGCGTGAGGACGCCACCTGCGCGATCGCGCTGTCGAGCCGGGCGTTGGCCTGCAAAAACTCTCGGATCGCAGGCACCACACGCTCTCCGTCCTTGGTGAGGCGCACACCGCCGCGCCCGCGCTCGAGCAGCGTGAAGCCGACCTCGCGCTCAAGCGAATTCATCATGTGCGTCAGCCCGGACTGCGTGTAGCCCATCACCTCCGCCGCCTTGGTAAAGCTGCCGAGGTCGACCGCCATCAGCAGCGCTTCTAACTTCTTGCTTTCCATAGGACTTTCCTTTCCTATTAGTATTCAGCATGGTTCGATTATAATATATACTCATGCCGTATGCAAGCGGATTCTCTTCTTTGCTCCCTTTTGTTGCGTTTTTTCCGTCATCTGTCATACATCGCCGTCTTTTTTGTCCGCTTGCTGCGTAAAATAACACTTGAGGTGATCGTCATGAACCGCCGCCGCGCGCTTTTTCTGCTTTTTTTATCCACCGCTCTCATGCTGTGCTTTTTCCAATTCAAGGATAGTCGGGCCGTTGCGGTCTCTGCCGCGCCAGCTCCGCGGCGCTGCATCGCGCTCACGTTTGACGACGGTCCCTCGCCGCAAACGACCGCCGCGCTCCTTGACGGACTCAAAGAACGCGGCGCGCATGCAACGTTCTTTCTCATCGGCGAGCAGATCGCAGGAAATGAGGCGATCGTCCGCCGCATGAAGGACGAGGGGCATCAAATCGGCAACCACAGCTTCACCCATGCGCGGCTTGACGCCGCCGATGCTGCTGCGCTCGGTGAAATTCAAAAAACAGATGACGCCCTGCGCGATGTGCTCGGCGACGGCAGCTACTGGATCCGTCCGCCATGGGGCTTTGCAAGCGAGGCTCTCAAAAGCGCCGTCACCGTTCCCCTCATCTTCTGGACGCTCGACACGATGGACTGGAGTGTGCGCAGCAAGGAGCTTGTCGCGCACCATATCATCGAAAATGTCAGAACCGGCGACATCGTTCTTCTGCACGATCTGTATGATACCAGCGCAGATGCTGCACTTCAGGTCATCGACGTGCTCGGCGCACAGGGCTATGAATTTGTCACGCTCGAAGAGCTTTTCGCCTGCTCCGGCGTCACGCCGCAAGCCGGTCATTTTTACCTGCGCGCAGACGAAGAAGTGTCCTGGTGACAGACTGCAACAAATTTTTGGGAAAAACTGAAATTAGGGCTTGCATTTTCCGGTGAGGTGTGCTATTCTATCAAAGTCGACACGAGCGATATATCCGGGTGTGGCGCAGTTGGTAGCGCGCTTGACTGGGGGTCAAGAGGCCGTGAGTTCAAGTCTCGCCACTCGGACCATGCAGAGTGTCCTTATAGGATCTGAGTATCCTGTAATGGACACTCTGCTTTTTTATTTCCTGAAAAGTTCATACAGCAAGGCGTTCCGGGGCGTAGCTGAGTGCTACGCCTTTTCTCGTTTCCATGATAATGTCGGCCTCCGGGATCTTTCGGCGATCCGGCACATCAAAGGCACCGATGCAGTTGTAGTAGATCACGACACGCTGGTTGGTAATGCCGTCCTGCTTTTCGGCGTGGTACACCTCAATATGGTCGATCAGCTCCGCGACCATAATCGGTTAAATAGCTGTTTTACGACTTGTCTTTATCGGATAACTTTCCGAATATCAGCGCTTGCTCTTTCGCTTTTCACCTTTTTGTGCTACAATAAAAAAATACAGGCGTCACCATCATATCCACAACAGTCACCAATGATCGATGAGGAGGTACCAGACGTGAAGCATCACCGCAGCCTTTTCCTGGCGCTGAGCGCGCTCCTTTGCCTTGTACTCTGCACGCAGCTGACAGCCTGCGGCCAAAAGGATACATTCTCTCCTGCGTCGGGCAAACGCTACGACGACAGTCTCATCACGGAAGCAATCAGCAAAGAAGGCTCTTTCACCGATGAACACGGTCAGGAATGGGACTATTCCTACCATATCCCGCAGCTTGCAGACGACACAACGGACGCCGAGTCCATCAACAAAGCGATCATGAATATCCTCAGCAGCGACGCGCAGGCCACGCTGAGCAGTTCCTCCGTAACGAAGATGCCGGAGACCCACTATGCGGATATTTCGTGGCAGAGCCACTGGAACGGCAGCCTTCTGAGCCTTTCCCTGCACCTGACGGGCTGGGCAAGCGACATCGCCAGCTATGAGGTCTATCACTATGATTTTGCAAGCGGCAGGCGGCTGACGAACGCGCAAGTGCTCGACCGCTTCGATGTCAGCAGGGAGGACTTCATTGCTGCCCTGCGCTGTGCGGCGGCGCAGACCTACGACGCCGTCTATGCGCCGTGGGGCGTGCCGGAGCTTTCGCCGGACGACGAAAACTTTGGCCCTATGTGCATTGATCTTGCCTCGGTGCGTGCGTGGACGATCGCAGAGGAAAACTACGAGCTGGACAACTTGCGTTTCTATCCGGAGCAGGACGGCAGCTTTACCGCCTTCCAGCCCGTCGGCTCACTCGCAGGCGCGGGTCAGTGCTGCGAAGAACTGCATGTGCAGCCCGGCGCAAAAGCGCGGCACAGCAGCGCGCCGCAGTCCGAATACGCTTTCGTGACGGCTCACTTGACTGATGACGGTGCGGCGGTTCGCTTTACGCGGCACGAAGACGGCATGTTCGACAGCGAGGAATACCGCCCCTACGTTGGTTTTTCCTACAACACCGACTATCCCATCGCCGCCTGCTACGGCGAGTATCAGGACATTTTTGTCGGCACCTTCGGCAATGGGATGGCTCCCTATGTTTTCCTGCTCACCAAGGGTGGCACAGTGGAGTATGCGGACATTTTCGGCGGCTTTGACAATGGCTTCCTCTGCTCCGGCGGCCCGCTCTACGGGCTGCACGACATCACCCGATTTGAAAACGGCGAGCGCGAGGGCGGGTACGAAGAGGGCTACCAGACCGTGTACGCCGTGGATCAAAACGGTGAGCGCTACGACCTTGCCGGGCGCATCACGCCGATGGCAAACGCCATGCCCTTCCCCGTCACCGGTGATTGGTATGCAGAGGTTCGGCACGATGTAGATGGCGGCGGCAGCTATACGAGCAGCTACTTCCTCTCTTTCAGCAAAAACGGCTTTACGAGCATCGAAAACTTCATGGAGGATATGGAGGATCTGTCCATTGACTATGGCGGCTACTGCACCTACCTTGGCATGACGGAGCAGGGCATGATCTACCGATTCAACTTCTACAACAACAACGGCGACGTACGCAATGGCACATTTTTTCTCGACTTTTACGACAGCGAGAACGACCTTCTGCGCGTCATCCCCGTCTCCGGCGTGAACCTCTTCGACGCCGCTGAGGGCGGCAGCACTACCTTCGCCCGCGCCTACGGCTAATTGAAATCAAAAGAACAATACGGAGGGTCAGGAGGCCCTCCGTATTGTTCTTTATTCTGCTTTCATGATCACCTTCAGCCGGTGTACGAGCTGGCCCGTTTTGAGTTCCTCCAGATCAATGACCGCGATGCCCAGTTGGGCGGCGCGGTGACGGGCGGCAGAGTGGCAGGGTTCGGTCGTAACGATGACCGCCTTGGCACCCTTGCCGCCGAAGCGGTCGCGCAAGATGGCAAGCTCGTTGAGCGCCTCCGTTTTGATGTCGCACGCCTTGCAGCTGAGGAACAGCGGGATCACACCCCGCGCCGCCATCACGTCGATCTCGTTGGAAACGCTGCTGTGGCCCACCACGTCGTCCCAGCGCACCACGGCGCTGCTGATGACATCGTGAAAAATGCCGGAGTCGAGACAGGCCTTGTAGGTGTAAAGCTCCAGAACACTGCCCACGTCCCGCAGCCACGCCCTGGTGTTCAGGTCGCGGAAGCGGAAGGACACACGCTCGCCGGGATCGACCGTGAGCGCGCGAATGAAGTCAAGGCGTTCAAACGCGCGCAGTGCTTCTTCGTTGGCGGTATTTCGCGTCCCATGCTCGCCCTTCACGGTGTAGCCGCCCTCAATGCTGAGGGGCGGGATCTGCCCATACTCGGATGGCGACACCCGCTGAATATAAGAGATGATGTTCGGCCATTCCCGCCGAAAGCGCAGGAAGCAGTCGAAAAACAGGTCAAAATCCGGAAGATAGCGGGACAATACGTGGTTGTCCACCCGCCCGGGGAGCAGCGTTCCGCCCGCCATGAGGAAAAAGTCCTCGATGGAATAAAGAAGGTCACAGTGCAGATCGTCTGCGAAGGCCGCGCCGGAAATGTCGTAAAAGCTGTTTTTCTTTCGGGAATAGGTAAAGGCTGGCACGCCCTTTTGCGCAGCAAACATTCCCGCCGCGAACAGTGCGGCGTCGCTGCCGCCGGTCACGTCGATGGCGCAGTCCGGGTATTTTTCGCCGACGGTGACGAGCTGGCGCAGAATACGGTCCGCTTTGAACAGGCTTGATTCCAGAAAGACCAGTTCCGGATCCCAACCCCGCCGCTGAAAAAAGGCAGCGAGCTTCTCCTGCCGCGTGCGGTCCCGCACGATCTCACCGGGGCAGAGGTAGACGATGCGCTGCGGGCGGAACATATCCGGCGCCAAAATGTTTTCAATGGCGCGCTCGTCGTATAATTCGATCAAAGTATTCATGCACCGTCTGCCTTCCTTTGTTTTTCACCAGTATACGGTGTTTTTCGCCAAAGCACAATAGGCAACCCGCCCGGCTTGTTGAAAAAAGCCGGGCGGGTGTTTTGCATTTTTCGGTTTTCCGCTTGCAGATGTCCTGTACCGTCGTTTCTCTCAGTCCTGCAAGGATTTGTAGTAAAGCATGCAGTGGCAGAAGCCCTCGTAGTTCGGGTCGGCGATCTGATCTTTAAACTCCTTGCACATGCACTTGGTCTCCTCGGTGCGCTCCACGCGGCAGGGGCAGTATCCGCCGGTGCGCTTGAGCCCTTCGCGAATGGTCTGAACGATCTCCTGGTCGGGATTGAGTTTGATTTTCATTTCCGATACCTCTTTCCTTGTGATGGCCTCATCATAGCAGACCGCGCCGCGCCGTTCTGTAACAAAGTCACAGTTTGCCGCATTTATTTCCGCTTTCTCACCGCAAACCGAGAATATGGTCAATAATATGGGGAACGATCTCCACCAGGTCAGGCAGGTAAACGCGCTCGCACCACTGGTGGATCGCCCGACAGCGCGGCCCGAGGTAAAAAACGGGCGCGTTGAGCCGGGCAGCGGACTCAAAGGGAATGTCGTAGATCGAGGCAGGGAGTGACATCAGGCTGGTGAGAAGCGCGCGCTCCTGGGCAGGAGCGGTGCAGGTCATATAGCTGCCGTCTCCGATGCCGGTAAAATAAGGGATCACGGAAAGCTGCATGTGGTAGCTGCCTTCAACAACGGCGCGGACTTTTTCCGCAATGTCGCTCCCGTCCGCAGGAAGATAAGCATTGCAGACCGCGGGATAATACGGCGGCGCGATCCCGATGACGACCATCGGCTCTTCCTCGCCGGAGCATTCGAGCACGCGCTGAATGTACTGTATGCTCGCGTTTTGCAGCGTCAGCCCGCCCTGCTCGATCTTCTCCCTCAGCAGCTGCGCCTGCGCCGTCTTCCACGCCGGAAAATCGTCATTTTTCGCAGCCGCCATCGCCTCAAGCTCGGAGAGCAGCAGAACGCGCGGCGTGCCGCGCAGCTTTTCCGCTTCGGGCAGGAGCCCGCGCTGCATGGCAAACGCGCAGGCGGATTCATATTTCATCATCACAGATGCGACCGCCTCTTCACAGATCGTCCGAAGGCGCTGGATCGCGCGCTCTGTTGTCTGTCCGCCGCCCAAAAAGAGCAGGTTGACGCACAACGCTGCGAGGGACGGCAGCGACACATCGTAGGTTGTCTTGAGGTCGCACATCTGCTGCACGGCGGGCGGCGCCGAGGACAGGCCGAAGTCCTCGGTAACAAGGTCGGTATTCATGTCGATCCGCGCGGCGATCTCTGCGATCATGTGGGCAGCGTTGAGCCCCTTGAGCGGCTCGCCGCAGTGGGCAAGCTTTCCCTTCGCCACGATCACCGGAAGGACTTTCCCGATGCTGCCGTTATAGAGCATGAACTCCTTGCCCGCCAGCGGCAGCTGCGGCTCCAGAATGAGAGACGCAAGATAGTCGATGCCAAAGCGCTCTTTCAGATGCAGCAGCACATCGACCGCGCCGCGCATCCCGGCGGAGACATTTTCCTCGTCGCAGACAGCAACAAAGGCAACGCCTGTCTCCGCGTCCTCGGGCAGCGTCAGAAGGCGATAAAGGCCGATGGCAAGCCCGCCTTTCATGTCGGCCGTTGCGCGTCCGGGCAGCCAGTCGCCGCTGGCAAGCTCCTGCTGCAAGCGTTCGTCGCCAAGCTTTCGTCTCAGCATTTCCTCGCGCAGCGCGTCCGGATCCAACGCAAGCGGCTTGAGCTCACCGTAGCAGTCGGTCTCGACCGCATCGTAATGGCCGGTCAGCACCAGCACCTTGCGGCTTTTCCCCTCTTTGAGCGCCCAGACAACGCGGCGCCCGAGAAAATCTCCCGTGTCGCACAGCCCCCAGTGATCCGGATGGGCGGCAAAGTACGCGTCGCTTTCAAAGTACTCGGCAATTTTCTCCGCTGCGCGTTCCTCCTGTCTTGTTCCGGTATCGCTCTGCACCGAAACAAGATCCTTCATGATACTGAGAATATTGATTTCTTTGGGTTGCATCGATCGCACCTCCGCATCAGCCTCCCTGCGTCTTTTGCGCCGGCATCGTCGCGAAAGACGGGCAAAAATAATGAAAAGCATCAGGAACCAGACGGTCTCTTATTGCCTCCATTATGCGCACAGTGTCAGTAAAATTGCAATATCATTTTGCTTTTTCCCAAAACGCACATCAAGAATGTTTGAATTGACATACGCCGCAAAATTTTTTATACTGGCTTTGAAGTATTCTTCAAAATGATTACCATCATCAGACGGGAAAGGATTGGTACTATGCCAAACTATATCATCGCCACATCTTCCACCTCTGATCTCACGAGGGACTATCTGGAAAAGCACAGCATTCCCTTCATCAGCTACAGCTACACAATCGGCGACAAGCTGTACGAAGACGACTGCCGCGAGGAATCGCGCGCTGCCGTATATCAGGGCATGCGCAACAACGGAGATCTGCTCAAGACCTCCATGATCAACGAATATATCTACTGCGACTTCTTCGATTCCCTGCTCGATACCGGCAAGGACGTCATCTTCCTCGATATGTCCAAGAAGATGTCCGTATCCTATGAAAAGGCGCTGCTCGGCGCGCAGATGGCGCGCGAAAAGCACCCCGACCGCAAGATCTATGTGATGGACACGCTCTGCATCTCCGGCGGTCTCGGCCTTCTGGTCGAGAGCATGGTCGCGCGCATGGAAGAGGGCATGGACTATGACGAGGTCATTGCGTGGGGCGAAGCGCACAAGCTCAAGATCGCCCACCGCTTCACCGTGGACGATCTCAACTACCTCAAGGCCGGTGGCCGCGTTTCCAACGCCTCGGCGCTGGTCGGCTCTCTCCTCTCGGTCAAGCCCGTTCTGTACGTGCCCGACGGCGGCACGCTCGACGTTGCCAAGAAGGTACGCGGCAGAAAGGCTGCGCTCGCAGAGATCCTGCGCGGCATTAAAGACGACCTCAAAGAGGTCGACACCAAGGGCCTTACGATGCACATTCTCAATGCCGACTGCCTTGCCGACGCCGAGCACGTGCGCGATGAAGTTCGCGCCGCGTTCCCGGACATGGGCGAGATCACCATCAGCAACCTCGGCGTTGTCATCGGCGCGCACTGCGGCCCTGGCCTTCTCACGGTCTTCTACTTCTGCAACGGCAGAAAGCCGTAAGTAAAAAAAACTGTATCCCCAAAATGACAAAAAGAGGGCTTTCACGGTGTCGTGAAAGCCCTCAACAATTTAATGATACCCCAACATTGCATAGAAGTCAATCGTCTCTTGCACGTGTAAGCATCATTTCATTGTTATGCCCAATTATTTGCAGGAAAGCTTGTTCCTTCCTTGCATTGATTTTCAGGTCGCTCCGTGCTATCTTATAGATACAGAAAGGAAGCAACCAACCCGACCGAACAGCAAGTCCCTTTCAAATCCCCGAAAGCGAGGTTAAATTGATGTTAGAGCCCAAGAATACGTGATGAGCCTTGACGAATCCCGGTTATCCGTCAAGGCTCATCTATTTTTTGCCCAATTCGTCCTGCGAGGGACTTTATCTCACCCCGGATCGTTTCTGATCCGGGGCTTTTTTATTGGAGTGTTCCTTTTTCCGCTTCATAGGCAGAGCGCAGGCGATCCACCGTCTCGCGGCTCGGAAAGACGCGCTCCCCAAGCTGCTGAACGGGCATGACGCCCATGAGGGAGTTGGTAACGAAGCACTCATCAAAGTTCTCCAGCTCGCGCGGGTCGATCTCCCCCTCCTCCACGCGATAGCGCTCGAGAAGATACGATCGCAGCACGCCGGGCAGCAGCCCGCAGGAAAGCGCTGGGGTATAGATCCGCCCGCCGGAAACGAGGAAGAGGTTGCTCACCGTTCCCTCAGCGAGCTTTCCCCGCATGTTGAGGAAAATGCGCTCGTCCATTCCGGCAGCAGCGGCAGCGCGATGCTCCAGAATGCAGTCGCCATAGTTGAGGGTCTTATGTCCCGTAAGCAGGGAGGTCTCGTTCCGCCGCACAGCGCTGAAGTCCATGCGAAAGCCGCGCGCGTAGCGCGCCGGGCCATAGGGGTTGGGACGCAGGCGCATCATAAGGTTTTCCTGCGTTAGCAGAATTTTGCAGGCGCTGTGCTCCGGGCAGTTTTCGCCGATCCATTCTGCCGCACGCTCCATCGTCAATCCGCGCTCAGCAAGATCGCCCAGCCCCAGAAACTGCGCCGAACGCCCAAGGCGCGCGAGGTGGTGGAAGAGAAGGATCCCCTTCCCCCGCTCCACCGCGATGGTCTCAAACGCGCCAAGACCAAACTGAACGCCGTCGTCCATCGTCATCATCTGTGTCATTGCAGCGCCTCCAGCACGGCCTTCGCCTTTTGCAGCGTTTCCTCATACTCAAATTCCAGATCCGACTCCGAGGTGATGCCGCCGCCCACGCCCAGGTGGTAGCGTCCGTCGCGGTGGAGCGCGGTGCGGATAACGATGTTCAGGTCGCACTCCCCGTCCAGTGTCAGGTAACCGATGGAGCCGGTGTACAGCCCGCGCTTGCCGTGCTCCAGCTCGTCGATGATCTCCATGGCGCGGTACTTGGGCGCGCCCGTAATGGAGCCGCCGGGGAAGGCCGCACGCAGAAGATCGGTCACGTCGCTCCCCTGCGCCAGCTCGCCGCGGATGTTGGACACCAGATGGAAGACCGTTGCATAGGTCTCCACGGTGAAAAGCTCCGTCACCTCCACGCTGCCCGGGCGGCAGACGCGGTTGAGGTCGTTGCGCTCAAGGTCCACGATCATCAGAAGCTCGCTCTTGTCCTTTTCCGACAGCTCGAGCTCCCGGCGCAGCGCCTCGTCTTCTTCCGGCGTCTCTCCGCGCTTGCGCGTGCCCTTGATGGGACGTGTTTCCACCACGCCATTGCGCAAGCGCAGGAAGCGCTCCGGCGAGGCGCAGATGATCTGGTGATCGCCGCAGTCAAGATAGCCGCCGAAGGGCGAGGGATTGTGCGTGCGCAGATGCTCAAAGACCGCGAGTGGCTCGCGGTCGCTCATAACGTCCAGCCGCTGGGTCATATTGGCAATATAAATGTCGCCCTCGATGATGTAACGGATCATGCGATCCACCGCCGCCTTGTATTCTTCCTTTTCAAAGTTGGGGCGGACGGTGATGGGCTTTGTCGCGTGCGCGTCGGGCAGGGTCGGGAAGCCCTTTTCCATTCCGCGTTCGATGTTCCGGCGGAAGCGCGCGAGCAATTCAAACGCGTCCTCGGTCTGGCCGCAGGCGGAGAGCCACACGCGCTTTTCATGGCAATCCTCGATGAGCAGTAAGTCATAGAACACCACCCGCGCCTGCGGGATCGGCTCGACGTCCTGCTCACCGGAAGGAACGCCCATGTGCTCGCGCCCGTAATCATAGGAAAAATAGCCGATGGCGCCGGAAACGATGGGCAGCTCCGTCTCGTTTTTGTCGCGGTTCAGCCGGAGAAATTCTCCCAGCCGCGTTTCAAAGTCCGTGTCCGGGCGGGAAACGCCATCCTCGGTGAAACTGCCGTCCTGCTCCTTCACGAGCGTCTTATAGGGGCGCAGCCCCAGGATCGACCAGCGCCCCAGCTCGTTGACGAGAGAGGAGTCCAGAAAGGCGCAGCCCGGCTCCTTCGCCGCCAGGTGGAAAACCTCCGACGCGGGAACGTATCGCTCCAATTCTACGGTGACGCGCTTCATGCCGCCCCCCCCTTTTCCTCCGCCATGCGGCAGAAATTCTCCAGCATCTCGTGGCCGTACTCAGTGAGCACCGCCTCGGGGTGGAACTGCACGCCATACATCGGAAGCGTCCGGTGCGAGAGCGCCATCACTGTGCCGTCATCTGCAACGCAGTCCACCTGATAGTCCGCGGGAAGGGTATCCTCGCGCACCACGAGCGAATGGTAGCGCGTCACGTTGAATTCCTCCGGCAGCCCCGCGAAAAGCCCCGTGCCACGGTGATGCACTCTCGTCACCTTGCCGTGCATGGGACAAGCGCCCTTTTCCACCGTGGCGCCCGCGCAGTGGCCCAGCACCTGATGGCCAAGGCACACGCCGAGCAGCGGCACCCTGCCCTGAAAGCGCTTCACCGTTTCTACGCACAGTGCCGCGTCCCACGGGCGCTTCGGCCCCGGGGAGAGAATGATGCCCTGCGGGGCCATCGCCTCGATCTCTTCGATCGTGATCTCATCTGACCGGCGCACCATAATGTCCCGGCCCAACTCTTCCAAATATGCCTTCAGGTTATACACAAATGAGTCGTAGTTGTCGATCATCAAATACATGTTGCTTTTCCTCCTGTGGTTCGGAGCATAAAAAAAGATAACGACTGTGCCTTTGAGCACAGTCGTTATCCCTTTCGGTCCGTAACCTGTTTCCGTGGCAGGATATCACAGGATCTATTCAAAGTCAAGCATAATTGCTGCCATTTTCTGCCTTTTTGTCATAAAAAGCACGATTTGAGCACGTCCTGTCGCGCAAATTGTAAAGCTTTTTCAAATTTTTTTACAAGAATGATTGCCTTTTTCGCGCTTTTGCTCTATGATAAGCTCTGTGTCAATATTTCGGCAAATTTCGCAAGCGATTTTTCTTTTTTGAAAAAGCCCTCAGCAGGAGAACAATTTATGAAACTAAAAACTGACGATACTTCCCTTATAACAGCGCAGCAGCCCGACGCCCCCACACCCGAAACGCCCGACGCCGCGCAGTCCCCGCGCCGCAGCCTTTGGAAAACGTGGATCGCCGATCTGCTGCTGTTCTGCTTCACCGGCATCTATGTGGAGCTGTGCCTGCACCTGTGCGTTTACCACAAGCTGGACAGGCACACCATCTACCTTATTTTGTTTGCGCTGCAAGCCGGTGTCTTTTTCTCGCTTCTCACCTCATTCCTGCCCAAGATCCTTCGCCAGACCGTTGGCGTGCTGCTTGTAGCGGTGCAGGTGCTGTTTGCCGAGGTACAGCTGGTCTATCAGTGCATCTTCGGCAACTTCATGCCCATCAGCCAGGTCAGCATGGGCGAGAACGTGATCACAAACTTCAACTCTCAGCTCTTCTACGCGATTTTCAAAAACCTGCCGCGCATCATTTTGCTGCTGTTGCCGCTGATCGCAGTAATCGCATGCCTTGCACTGCGAAAGGTCCCGACGCTGAAGCTCCGTCTGCGCTGGAAGCAGGCGCAGGCGTCCTTTGCGCTGCTGCTCGTACTGGTTTTGGTGACGGCAGGGCTCCTGTTCGTCGGACGCAATAAACCCTTCTCCGTCTACAAGACGCTCTCCAATGTAAACACCTCCACCGACAGCAGTTATAGAAAGGTCGGTATGATCGCCACCACCGTGCAGGAGCTTCACTATATGATCGCCGGAGATGACGGCGACATCACCTTTTTTACGCCCTCCACTCTGGAAGTCAGCAGCGATCAGAAGCCGTATAGCAGCAACTCCTTCAACGTGATCGAGAGCATCGACTTCACGAAGCTGGCGGGCAGCACCGACAGTGCCATTCTCAAGGCAACGGACGAATACCTCGCCAAGATAACGCCCAGCCGCAAGAGCAACTACACAGGGCTTTTGAAGGACTATAACCTCATCACCATCTGCGCCGAGAGCTTTTGCCCGTGGTTCATCAGCGAGGAACTGACGCCCGCCCTCTATAAAATGACCCACACGGGCATCATTTTTGAAAACTACTACGGCTCGTTCCAGTCCGTCACCACCAATGGCGAATACACCATGTGCATGGGTCTCTACCCGGATATGTCCCGCACCAAGACGGATTCGAGCTTCAATGTGGCAGGCACCAACTATCTTCCCTTCTGCCTCGGCAACGCGCTGAACGGAATGGGCTACAAGTCCTACGGCTATCACGACTACATCGGCGATTTTTACAACCGCAACATCACCCACGCCAACATGGGCTACGACTTCAAGGCAGCGGATTCCGGCCTGAACGTGAAGATCGACTGGCCGTCCTCGGATCTTGAGATGATTGAGGCCTCCGTGAACGACTACATCAACAGCAAAGAGCCATTCCATGCCTACTACATGACCTTCAGCGGTCATTACCAGTACAACTGGGACAACGCCATGAGCGCCAAGAACAAAGCCGCGGTGGAAGATCTCCCCTACTCCGAGCCGGTCAAGGCATATATTGCCTGCAATTTAGAGCTTGAGTACGCGCTGCAATACCTGATGCAGCAGCTGGAGGCCGCCGGCATTGCCGACAAGACCTGCATCGTCCTCACGAACGACCACTATCCCTACGGTCTCACGGAGGAGGAATACAACGAGCTTGCCGGGCAGACGCTGGACACCAAGTTTGAGAAATACCGCAACAGCTTCATCTGCTATGTTCCCGGCCTTTCGGAGAACATTGTGGTGGACGAATACTGTTCCACGGCGGACATCCTGCCGACGCTCCTCAACCTCTTCGGCGTGGAGTATGATTCCCGTCTGCTGGCCGGCACGGACGTGCTCTCGAGCGGCGTTCATATCGCCATGCTGTCGAACCGTTCGTTCCTGACGAAAACCTTCCGCTACGACGCCGATACGGAAACGGTCATTCCCGCCGACGACAGCATCGTCATCTCCGACGAGCTGCTGCACGCCTACTGCCTGTATGTGGACAACAAGTTCAAGGTTTCCAGCAACATCGTCAACAGCGATTACTACGCTCACGTCTTTAACAAAGAGCCGAGCGGCGGCAGTCTCAAGGATACGGTGGTGTTTACGGACATCAAGAGCATCTTCAACCAGGCAAGCGTCCTCTATATGTATCGCAACGGCTACGTGGATCCGGAATCCCCGGACAACTTCGGTGGTCAGTCCACTGCAAAGCTGGGTGAGTTTGTCGATGTGCTCTACCGCATCGCCGGACGCCCCGAAACAGACAACTCCGCCCTGCCGCCCGATTACGAGAGCCGCTCCTTCAACGCCTCCTATCCTTACTACGATGCCGTATGCTGGGCCTATCAGACAAGGATCCTGCGCCAGAGCGACCTGCTGTACACCGGTTACGACGAGAAAATGGATTATCGCGGCGCCTGCATGCTGATCTACCGCTTTGCTGCTCTTGCCGGGATCAACACCAATGTGGATCAGTCCCAGCTCCTGCAGGTGATGAGCGACAACTCGAACCTCACAAGAGAAGCCGCCAAGGCCATGCTCTGGTGCAACCAGAAGGACATCACCTCGCGCGACAGCAACCTCGACGAGCTGCTTGACGCTTACAACACGCGCATCAGCCGCTATCAGATGACGTCGTTCCTCTTCTATCTCTGCACCTACGAGCTGAATATTGGCAGCTGAGCATGCGGCGCAGATCCTGCCGGAGAAGTGTTCCGCGACCGATTCGCAAAAAGAGTCGCCTTTCTCGGCTGTGTACCGGAAGATACCCATTCGATGCCGCACTACGCTTAATGTTGGAATAAGTAAACATACTCACAAGCATTACACTCAGTGTAGACCTAATGTAGATTCAGACCATTCTGTGTTTACGAAAGTTTACATTGAGTGTAATTTTTTCTGCCTTGATTGGGTGGTCAAACAGGGCCGGTTTTCTACATTTATTACGAAGGGATGAGACATCCACCCCCCTATTCTCACACGAAAGAAGGAGTTTGATTTGAGCAAACGAAAACACAGACCTACGATCGTACCGCCCCTATCAGCCAATGTAGATAACAAAGGAAAACGATTCATTCAGGTTGGAAACTCACTGCTCCTCTCCAAGCAGTTCCACGCGCTCAGCACCGGCAGCCGGTTTCTCTATTTCTGCATGGCCATGGAGAGCGGCAGAAGGAAGAATTTCATTCTTCCGCAAAAGGACGCAAAAAAGTATGGAATTGCTCCTTCCAGCCTGCGGAAGCACATCAACGAGCTGGAAGCCGCCCGTTTTATCAGAGTCTATTCCGGAAAGCCAACACGCGAGCCAAATCGATATGAATTTTGCCTGAGTTGGAAGCTGCCGCCGTCACCCCTTCGTTCGCATACCCCCATGGCTATATGTAGTAAATCTGTCTCGGATGGAAACAAGGGCGGGCCGTAAAAAATCTCACTGGTTATGTCTTTTAGAATGAGTGCCGGCTGACAGGACGGAGGTTACTTGTGCTGTTTTGATACAAGATTGGCATTTCTCTTGCGCAAAAATGAACCAGCCGAAATGAATGAAAGGGTACAAAATGGACCAATTAAGTTTACATAGCAGGAAGATGCTTTTAGAGGCTGTCCACTCCGCGGAGGACGCAGCCATCCAGCTCCGGCAGTACACAGCGGCAAGGCTGCCGCCCGTATGGGAGTTTTCCGAAATATACGGTGACGCCGATTCGCCTGCCTCTATTGAGGTCACTACGGAAAGCTGGTTGAGAATTGAACTTCCCTGCGTCATGCCTCGGCGAGAGGACAATGACCGATCCCGCTTCCTGACGGGACTGCTGCGGAACGCGATTTATCGGGCATTTCCGAAACACGATCAGCCGAGGTTTCACACCTGTGTGCTGGTGTATGAGCACATCTACGATCTCAGCCAGAGCAGGCGCTTTATCGACCACGATAATCTGGAACTGAAGCATTGTCAGGATGTCCTGGAAGCAGCCTTTCTGACCAACGACACCTCGGCGCTCTGCTCCGCGTTTCAATGCAGTCATCGAGGGGCACAAGACAGCACGCGCATTTGGATACTGACGCCGGAGCAGTTTCCTGAATGGCTGAAGAGGCACCGTGAATGTTGGAACGGCAGCACCGAAAATATGTAGGAAACGGCCCGAAAACGCCTACCAATTCCTGTTCAAATGGCAACGCGGATTTTCGGTGTTCTGTAGCAGAGGAAAACCCTTGCGGCGCAAGGACTCTCGGCCTTAGAAACGGTTGGGGGTAGGGTTTATAGGGTAAGGACTTTGGATAACGGTAAAGAGGCTGTTCCGGCAGCCTGGGATAAGTATGCTTGCCTATCATAGGCTGCGACTGTGAGGTGTCCGGCAGCCTTGCTGATCAGGCTTTCTGTTTGTCTCTGTGCGCCGGGTGGGCGCACTGTTGAGAGAGTAATGGATCGATCAAGAATGAGGATATTTTGATGCAATTAAAGAATGGATGTATGGCAGTAAAGCTGCTGGATTTTATAGGCCTGTGCGGCGAAGTGCCGGTTTCTCTGGTAAAAACGCTGCCGGGATATTATGACTATAATCGGCGTGTGGTAACAGCGCTGATACGGGAAGGTTACTTGAAAGAGCGGCGTATGAAGGGGTATCACCGCAGGATCGTTCGCTCCCTGATCCTGACGGAATTGGGATTGAAACATCTCCAGCGGGTCAGCTCCGGGCGGGCGCAGCGTGTCCGCAGTCATGCGCTGGCTCCGGAGAATGGGCATGGCAACTGGAAGAAAACACTGCGACTTCACCGCAGCACGGCCTGCCTGCTGGCGGCAATGAGGCTCGGGGCTATCTGGCAGCCCGGGAGTCCGAAGGAGTCCGCAACGGGAGAGCAGCTCGTCTATTTCAGCACCTATGAGCTGGCCAAAAAGTATGGCTGGGACAACAAGGGAGCCAGATCGTCAGGCATTTTTGTGAACAGGTATTACTATTACCCGGTTTATTATCTTGGTGACAGCAACTTGCTTTGGTCGAAGGAAGCAGAGCGGATGTTTCTCGACCGGGTCGCTTCCTCGCCGTTAGGATATGGCCGGACATGCGGCAGCTCAATCCTTCTCGGTGACAAGTGGAACCTGATCGAAAATCTGATGGCTCATGGGGTAAACTCGCGCAGCCGTCTGATCCACTTCAGCAAAAACAGCAGCTTCCATTATTTCACCGTGGACGAGATGGGTCTGCGGTTGATGAAACTGGTGCTGGATGAAATGGCGCTGTATCGGTTCCAGCGGTACTTACAGCAAAACAGCATTTGCAAAGCATCTATGCTTCCGCTGTATCTGTTCAGTCTGGAGCTGCTTTCGGAGGCATATGCCTTGAAAAAGGGGAAGCAAATGCGGGCAGAGCTGGATAGAGGCGCATTGTTTTCGTGCCAGGCAGATGTTGTAAAACGGATCTGCAACACAGGACCCAATCTGATCACGATCCCAGACAAATGGCTGCTGGACTTGGATACGGAAAGAGATGATAGCTCAGACGAACTCTTACTTTCCCCAAATGCTACGTTTCTAAGTCAACAGTCCGGAATGTAACACACAGGTGGTAACAGTATGGTCGAGGAATTGCAAGTGCCGATCCACCTCAAAATGACGCTGACCGCCAGGGAAGCGGCAGAATACAGCAACATCGGCATCAACAAGATCGACAGTATGCTCCGCTCGC
>OKSO01000030.1_pt1 | contig 53381 bp, 30 predicted proteins | sample 1606241 | NCBI WGS metagenome assembly OKSO01 (sample SAMEA3879540, study PRJEB24766) | human gut metagenome | biome: human-associated habitat; feature: feces | place: USA | collected 1985/1987
GCGAACCCAGCCCCGCGGTTCGCGTTTGAGAGCTTGTCAAAAAGACTTTTTGACACGCTTAAAATGCCCGTACCGGACGGTACGGGCATTTGATCGCTTATATGGGCAGGATCGAGGTCGCGAACGCGAAGTACACCAGCAGAGACAAAAAGTCAACGATGGTGGTGATGATCGGGGAGGCCATGACCGCCGGGTCAAAGCCGAGCTTCTTGGCAAGCAGCGGAAGCGTCGAGCCGACCATTTTTGCAAGGCAGACCGTCACGGCCATCGTGACGCAGACCACAAAGGCGACCATGTAGGTGACGCTCTCGCTCTTGAGCAGGAGCATGTCCACAAGGACGATCTTTGCAAAGCACGCCACCGCCAGACAGATGCCGCAGAGGACGGAGACACGGATCTCCTTCCAGACGACGCGGCCGATGTCGCGGAACTGGATCTCGTTCAGGCTGATGCCGCGGATGATCGAGACGCACGCCTGCGAGCCGGAGTTGCCGCCTGTATCCATCAGCATCGGGATGAACGCCGTCAGGCACGGCAGGTACGCGAGCGCGTTTTCAAAGCGCGTGATGACAAGGCCGGTCAGCGTCGCGGACACCATGAGCAGCAGCAGCCACGGGATGCGGTTTTTCCAGATCTCGATCGGCGTGGAGCGCATGTACGGGTGCTCGGACGGGAGCATAGCCGCCATCTTTTCCATGTCCTCGGTCGTCTCGTCCTCCATGACGTCCATCGCGTCGTCGAAGGTGATGATGCCGACCAGCCGGTTCTCGGTGTCCACGACCGGCAGGGCAAGGAAGTTGTATTTGGAGAACATCTGCGCGACCTGCTCCTGATCGTCGAGCGTGTTGACCGAAATGACATGCTCAAGCATGATCGATTCGATCGTGGCCGCGTCATCCTCGCACAAAAGCAGATCCTTGACCGTGACAAGGCCGATCAGCTTGCGCCCGCGGGTGACATAGCAGGTGTAGATGGTCTCTTTGTCGATGCCGGTACGGCGGATGCGGAGGATGGCTTCCTCCACCGTCATATTCGGCCGCAGGGACACATATTCCGTCGTCATGATGGAGCCGGCGGAGTTTTCGGGGTAGCGCAGGATCTCATTGATCTGCTTGCGCATTTCCGGCTCAGCCTGCGCGAGGATACGCTGGACGACGTTTGCCGGCATTTCCTCGACAATATCGACCGCGTCATCGACGTACAGCTCGTCGATGACCTCCTTCAGCTCCGAGTCGGAAAAGCCGCGGATGAGAAGTTCCTGAAGCTCCGGCGCCATCTCGACAAATGCCTCCGCCGCCAGCTCCTTCGGCAAAAGCCGGAACAGCAGCGGAAGCCGCGCCTCGTCTACGTCCTCAAACACGGCGGCGATGTCTGCGGGGTTCATGGTGTTGAACAGATCCCGCAGTGAGTAATACCGCTTTTCCTCAAGCAGCTTGAGGAGGGTATCCCTCAGGGAAAATTGTAATTCTGCCATAAGCCTTTCCTCCTAAAAATGTGATAGGAAGTAAGGGCAACGGACAGGCATATCAGCAGCAGGGAGACAGAGCGCATGAAGGCGGCTCGCTCCCGGGACAACTTCGGCCTGCCGATGTGCCGTTACTACTTCCTGCGTCCATCTGTTTTCCCTCCTTTATGTGATCAGATCGGACGTCGCTGCCGCGTTTGCGCGGAAACGAACATTCTTTATTTTATGCGCTGAATACGGCTTTGTCAACCGAAAAACCGGGCTTTTTCTTTTTCCGTGCGGCGGGATTCCATTTGTACCGGCGATGTGATAAAATGTCGGAAGGAAGCTATTTGCGGAGGGCAGTTTTTGATATGACAACGGAAAGACTCTATTATCAGGATTCCCATTTGCGGGAATTTGATGCGCAGGTGCTCGCCTGCGCGCCAGGAAAGCACGGCTTTGACGTGGTGCTCGACCAAACGGCGTTTTATCCCGAGGGCGGCGGCCAGCCGGGCGACACAGGGACGCTTGGCGGCGTGCCCGTTACCGATACCCATGAGCGGGACGGCGAGATCGTCCACTACTGCGAGCAGCCGCTCACACCGGGGACGCATGTCCGCGGCGTGCTGAACTGGCAGCGGCGCTTTGACCTCATGCAGCAGCACAGCGGCGAGCATCTTGTCAGCGGCATCATCCACCGCCGCTTCGGCTATGACAATGTGGGCTTCCACATGGGCGCCGAGATGATCACCATCGACCTTTCGGGTCTGCTCACCCCGGAGAAGCTTCGCGAGGTCGAGCGGGAGGCAAACGAGGCCGTCTGCCGAAACCTTCCGGTCGAGATCACATATCCGGACGCCGAAACGCTCCGCACCATCCCGTATCGCAGCAAAAAGGAGCTGACGGGCGAGGTGCGCATCGTGACCTTCCCGGGCGTGGACATCTGCGCCTGCTGCGGCACGCATGTCAAGGCGACCGGCGAGATCGGCCTGATCAAGATTTTCACCTGTGAAAAATTCCACGAGGGCGTGCGGCTGGAGATGCTCTGCGGGCGGCGCGCGCTGGAATATCTGAACGGGGTCTATGCCCAGAACCGGCAGGTCTCGGGGCTGCTTTCGGCAAAGCCGCTGGAGACGGCGGACGGCGTGCGCCGCACGCTCGATGAGCTTTCGCGGCAGAAGCTCCGCGCGGGCGCGCTGGAGGCGCGGCTGATCGAGATGCAGGCGGATGGCTACCGGGACGCGGGGGATGTGCTGCTGTTTGAAGACGGGCTTTCGCCCGACTCCCTGCGGCGGCTTGCAGACGCCGTCACGACCCGCTGCGGCGGGCGCTGCGCGTGCTTCTCCGGCTCGGATGCGGAGGGCTACAAATACTGCGTCGGGCAGACCGGCGGCGATCTGCGGGAGCTGACGAAGGCGCTCAACGCGGCGCTTCACGGCAGAGGCGGCGGAAAGCCGTTCTTTGTGCAGGGCTCGGTGCAGGCCTCGCGCCGCGAGATCGAGGCTTTTTTTAAGGAAAGTGAGGAAAAAACGCGATGATTCAGGACATTGCACCGCATATCTATCACAATGAAATGTCGTGGCAGTCGCCGCGCGGGGACGATCTCGTCCTGCTGTTTTCCGAAAACGGCGAGGTATGCGCCCGAAACAGCGCGGGGCGGCTGCACCTGCCGACGGTCCTTGAGACCGCGCTTGCGCCCGAGGCGCTGCAATATCTGTTTTCCATCGACCGGCAGGCGTTTTACCTCGCCGACGCGCCGGATACGCTGCCGGACGGCTGGGAATTTTTCTCCACCGGAGCGCTGCGCCGCTGTGTGGCGGACGAGGCGATGTTTGCCTGCGCCGCCGCGGGAAGCCTCTGGCGCTGGTACCGGGGGACGCGATTTTGCGGCCGGTGCGGCGGCACGCTGGAAAAGAGCCGCACGGAGCGGGCGATGGTCTGCCCCGCGTGCGGGAATGTGATCTATCCGAAGATCTGCCCCGCCATCATCGCCGCCGTCCATGACGGAGAGCGGCTGGTGCTCACGCGCTACCGCGACCGCCCCTTTAAGAACCTCGCGCTGATCGCGGGCTTCAACGAGATCGGCGAGTCGATCGAGCAGACCGTCCGCCGCGAGGTCCTGGAGGAGACGGGCCTGCATGTGAAAAATCTGCGCTTTTACAAGTCCCAGCCGTGGGTCTTTACCGATTCGCTCCTGTTCGGCTTCTTCGCCGAGCTGGACGGCAGCGACAAGATCACCGTGCAGGAGGACGAGCTGGCAGAGGCCGGGTGGTATCTGCGGGAGGAGCTTCCGGAGGACACGACCCACATCAGCCTGACGGCGGAGATGATCGAGCAGTTCCGCCTCGGGCGCGTCTGAGGGCGCGAATGTAAATAAATTTAGAACTTTTCGGCAGCGGCTTTTCTTTTCCCGAGCGCTGTTGTAAGATAGAGGCAGAAAAAAGCTGGGAGGCACGAACATGAAGGAACACGAACAGGAACGTCCGGTGGAGCGGACAGAGCCTGCATCGCAGACCGGCAAAAAGAGCGGGGCCGACTCCCCGCAGGAACGTCTGCGGCGGAACATCCTGCATCTGGTGGCCGGCGCGTATTTGCTGTATCTGACGTACCGGCTGGGCTCGCGGTTTGTCACGGAGATCGGCACGATCGGCTGGAACGGAGATATGATCCTGTCTCTCGTGGGGGCAGTCGTATTTCTGCTGACGGGCGGATTTCTGCTCGTCACGTGCATCCTCAGGATCCGGCGCGAGCACATGCAGGACAAGAACGCGCCCTCGGAGGACCGGTAAATGGATTTTGAATTGATGATGAGCCTGTTTGCGCTGGGCTGCGGAGGCTACTGCGCGTACACATGGCTCAAGCTTATGATCGGAAAGCGTCTTTTTAAGAACTCCCTGCTGGTTCCGAGCGACAAAAGACCCGAGGACTGCACCGACGAGTCCGCCTATATCCGCTATATCCGGCCGAGCCTCGGGGTGCTGTCGGTCGTGACGGTGGCATACGGCGCATTTTTTACGATCAGCGACATGATGCCGGCGCCGCTGGTGCCGTATCCGTGGAGTCTGGTCCCGGTCGCCGTCGTGATGGCGGCGCTGGTGTGGTACGCCGTGATGAACGGCAAGGCAAACCGGACCTTTTTCGGAGGCTGATCTCAAACACAAAACGCCTCGGCTGTGATCGAAAGACAGATAACTTTCCGGCAGCCGAACAGGGCCCGCTGCCTGCGGCTCAGCAGGCGGCGGGTCCTGCGCTTTTCAAGCAGGCTTTTGGAGAAGCTCCGGTGCATGGCTCGCGGCTGAAAAGACTGCGCCTGCGGCGCGCACACCCGCAGAGACCATAACGAAACTTCAAGCGGCAAGCAGATGCGATTTGATCTCACAAGGAGGCTTTGAAGCATATGAAACACCTGAAGCAATTAAATGGAATCCGAGGATTGCTCCCGTACCTGAAAACGAAAAGGCCCACGATCCTGCTGGTCTTCTTCCTGTCCGTCATTGACGCGGGACTGAGTCTGCTCCCCATCCAGATCATCGCGGCGGTGGTCGATCTTCTCTCCACAGGAAAAAGCGCGTTTTCCTCTGTTCTGGGAACCAGTCTCTCGCTGCACGTTGTGTTCTTCGGCGCTGTGTACGCGGCAAAGCACGCGGTCAGCCTCGCATACGGCCATACAAACACCATGCTGTCAAGCGGGATCATCGAATCGCTGCGTGACGACGCCATGACGTGGGCGCTGGAGTCCTACAAGCCCTATAAGGAGGAACGGCGGGAGGGTGACATTGTTTCCCGGATTTCCGGGGATGTGGAAGCCGTCGTCCGCGCTGTGGCGGGGCCGCTGAACGGTCTGCTGCCGATGGTGCTTAAGATGATCGGCTCTGTCGTCATGATGTTCGTCTGGAGCCCGGTTCTCGGTGCGATTTCGCTGGCGCTGGTGCTTCCGCTGTATGCTGCCAGCAAGCGCGTGGCGGTCAAAAGCAAGGAAATTGCCGCCGAGCAGCGCGCGGCCAGCGGTCGTCTCGTGGGTGCTGTCGGCGACCTTCTGTACTGTATTCCCATTATCAAGGCATGGGGAAGCGAGCGTTTTGAGGCGGCGGGCTTCCATGCCTTCTCGCATCAGATGTATACCCTGAACAGAAAGAGCCAGCGGATCTTTAATATCTACTGGGGCATTACCTACACGCTGATGACCATCGGATATCTGTCGGCGGTCGTCTTCTCTGCCCGTTCTGCGTTGGCCGGGGCCGCGACTGCGGGTAGCATCGCCGTCGCGTACTCCTATATGTCCAATATCCTGACGCCCGCTGCTTCGATCAGCCGGTACGGCAACGATATTTTCCAGGCCGACGCCGCGCTCGCCAGAGTGTTCGAGCTGAAGCCGGCGGCAGCGTCCCCGGCCGCCCCGTATGCGCTGCATGACGCGCCCGCGGTCGAATTTGACCATGTGACGATCTCTTGCAGCGAGCACAAGCAGCTGCATGATCTGTGCTTTACCGCGGCGCCTCATCAACTCGTCGTGCTGGCGGGCGAAAGCGGCAGCGGCAAGTCCACGATTCTGAACGCGTTGCTTGGAAATCAGCCCACCATGGGCGGCAGGATTCTTGTCGATTATGTGGATGTGACAGGTCAGCTTGACCGGCTGCGCAGCTCTGTCTCTGTCGCCTTTCAGGCGTCCTACCTCTTTGACCGCAGCATCGCGGACAACGTGGCCTATGCCAGCGACGCGCCGGACGGACAGCGGATCGAAGACGCTCTGCGCGCCTCCGGTCTGGGCGGGCTTGTCCGCGAACGCGGCGCGGACTTTGCGGTGGGCAGCAAGGGAAAATTCCTGTCCGGCGGCGAACAGCGCCGCGTGGCGTTTTCGCGTGCCCTTTATAAAAGCGCGCCGCTGTACTTACTCGACGAGCCTACGTCCGAGCTCGATCCAGAAACGAGCCGGGTCATCCTTGAGCAGATCCTGCGCTTAAAAGAATCCTCGACCGTCATCGCGGCGTCCCACGACGCGGCGCTGATCGAAAAGGCCGATGTTGTGGTGCGGCTTTGAGGCGGTTTCTCGGCGTTTTGGCGAGGATATTTTCAATTCGCATGGCGTTTTGGCGGGTTTCTTCTTGTAAATGGGATAAAATTGTGATACACTTGGTAGGCTGTAAATGTGATCGGATCTGATTTTCTGGAGGGGACAGACTTGCCGACATAAGAGAAGGAACGGTACAACACATTTTTAACAACAGGAGGAAACAGGTTTGTCTGCCTTACAAGAAGAGATCTCCCGGCGCAGGACGTTTGCGATCATCTCGCACCCGGACGCCGGTAAAACCACACTGACCGAAAAATTCCTGCTCTACGGCGGGGCCATCGCACAGGCGGGCGCCGTCAAGGGCAAAAAGAACTCCCGCGCCGCTGTCTCCGACTGGATGGAGATCGAAAAGCAGCGCGGTATCTCCGTCACCTCGTCCGTTATGCAGTTTCAGTATGACGGCTTCTGCATCAACATTCTGGACACGCCGGGCCATCAGGACTTCTCCGAGGACACCTACCGCACGCTGATGGCGGCGGACTCCGCCGTCATGGTCATCGACGGCGCGAAGGGCGTCGAGCCGCAGACGCGCAAGCTGTTCAAGGTCTGCGCCATGCGCCACATCCCCATTTTTACCTTCATCAACAAGATGGACCGCGAGACGCGCGACCCGTTCGACCTGCTCGACGAGCTGGAAAACGAGCTCGGGATTGAGACGTATGCCTGCAACTGGCCCATCGGCTGCGGCAAGGAATTTCAGGGCGTGTATGACCGCCGTTCCAGCCAGCTTCTGTTCTTCTCCGGCATTTCCGGCAAAAACCGCGCCGGAAAGCAGGAGATCGAGCTGGACAGCCCGGCGGTCACGGAGCTGCTCGGCGAAAAGCGCGCGGCGCAGCTTCGCGACGACGTGGAGCTGCTCGGCGCGGGCCGCGAGTTTGACATGGACGAGGTCCAAAGCGGCCGCCTCTCGCCGGTGTTCTTCGGCTCCGCGCTCACGAATTTCGGCGTCGAGCCGTTTTTGGAGGAGTTTTTGCGCATGACGCCGAGCCCGCTGGCACGCGAGGCCGACTGCGGCGTCATTGACCCGTTCAGCCCCGACTTCTCCGCCTTCGTCTTTAAGATCCAGGCGAATATGAACAAGGCCCACCGTGACCGACTGGCGTTCATGCGCATCTGCTCGGGTAAATTCGAGCGCGACGCGGAGTATTATCACATTCAGGGAGGCAAGAAAATGCGCCTGTCGCAGCCGCAGCAGCTCATGGCCTCGGAGCGCGAGATCGTGGACGAGGCCTACGCGGGCGACATCATCGGCGTGTTCGACCCCGGCATTTTCTCCATCGGAGACACCATCTGCACACCGGGGAAGAAGTTCCGCTTCGGCGGCATCCCGACCTTCGCGCCGGAGCATTTCTCCCGCGTCAGCCCGCGCGACTCGATGAAGCGCAAGCAGTTCATCAAGGGCACCGAGCAGATCGCGCAGGAGGGCGCCATCCAGATCTTCAAGCTGCCGAATTCCGGCATGGAGGAGGTCATCGTGGGTGTCGTCGGCACGCTGCAATTTGACGTGTTCCAGTACCGGATGAAGTCTGAGTACGGCGTCGATCTTCGGATGGAGGGACTTCCGTATGAGCACCTGCGCTTCATTGCCAAGTCGCCGGTCGAGGATCTGAAGGATCTGAACCTCTCGTCCGATGTGGAGCTGCTGGAGGACTACCGCGGCCACAGCCTGCTCGTGTTCTCGAGCCTCTGGTCGATCGATTACACCATCAAGCGCAACCCCGGACTGGAGCTGTCCGAAACGCTGAACTGAAAAAACAGAATTCAGGCAGGAGAGCATGTTCACTGTGCGCTCCTGCTTTTTTCTATGCGGAAGGAAACCCCGCAGATGCGCCCCATGCTTGCAAAAATGACCGATTCTCTTGCTATTTCCGGTGCTGCACGCTAAAATATCCATAGAAATGAGGCGATATGATGTTTGATTATCTGATCCGAAACGCCATGCTCGTGGATGGGACGGGTGCGCCCGCCGAACGGGGCGACCTTGCCATACAGGGAGGAAAGATCGCCGCCGTGGGCTGCCTCCCGCACGCCTCCGCCGCACAGGTGCTCGATGCGCGCGGCATGTACCTGACGCCGGGCTTTCTGGACATTCACCGCCATGCCGACGACGCCCTGTTCCGTCCCGGCTTTGGCCGCGCGGAGCTGGCGCAGGGTCTGACGACGATCGTGAACGGCAACTGCGGCCTGTCCCTCGCGCCGGTGCCGGCGGCGCGCCGGCCGGAGATCTACGGCTATCTGACGCCGGTCACAGGCCTTCCGGCGGAGGAGCTGCCGACGCAGACCATGCAGGCCTATCTGGACGCGGTCGGGGCGGCTGTGCTTCCGCTGAACGTCGGAATGCTGGTCGGCGGCGGGACGGTGCGTGCCGCGGCGGCCGGTTTTTCACCGGAGCCGCTGGACAGCGGCGCGCTTCGTGCGGTACACCGCCTGATAGAGCAGAGCCTTTCCGGCGGCGCGCTCGGCGTGTCGCTCGGGCTTGGCTATGCGCCGGAAATTTTCTATACGACGCAGCAGCTCATTGACGCGCTGGCACCGCTGCGTGAAAGCGGCGTGCCCGTCACCGTCCACATGCGGCAGGAGGGCGCGGGGGTGGTGGAGGCGCTGGAGGAAATGATGACGGCTGCGCGCGCCCTCCGCACGCCCGTTCACATCAGCCACCTCAAGAGCATCGGCAAGGCGTACTGGGGCAGATACATGCCGCGGATGCTCGAAATCCTGACGCGCACGCGGGAGGAAGGGCTTGACGTGAGCTGCGACCTCTATCCCTACACCGCAGGCTCCACACAGCTCATCCACGTCCTGCCGCCGGAATCGCAGGACGGCGGCCTTGCCGCGCTGACGGAAAAGCTCCGCGAACCGGCGTTCCGCGCGAGGATGCGCGAGCGGATGCTGACCGGAACGGATTTTGAAAATCTGTCGCTGCTGGTCGGCTGGGAAAACATCGACGTCTCCACGGTCGCAAACGAGGAAAACCGCCGCTTTGTCGGCAGGAGCATTGCCGAATGTGCAGAGGAAGCGCACGCCGATCCGTTTGATTTCACATTCGACCTGCTTGCCTCGGAGCACTGCACCGTCACGATGATCGACCGCATCACCTCCGACGCGGACATCTGCGCCGCGCTCCGCGCGCCGTTTTCCAGCGTCATTTCGGACGCGACCTATCCGGCCAGCGGCCTTCTGCATCCGCGCGTCTACGGGACGTGTACGCACCTGATCGAGCAGTACGTCTGCAAGCGGCACGTTCTGACGCTTGAGGAGGCCGTCAAAAAGCTGACGTCTCTGCCCGCAGGGGTGCTCGGGCTTTGCGGCAAGGGCTGTCTCGCCGCCGGAATGGACGCGGATCTGTGCCTGTTTGACGCGCAGGCGCTGCATGAAACGGCGACGTGGCAGGCCCCGGCGCAGCTTTCCGAGGGAATGCGGTGGGTCTTTGTCGGCGGCGTTCCCGCCATCCGGGAGGGCGCGTTCACGTCCGCGGTGAATGGCCGCGTCCTGCGCCGCGCATAAGCTGCGCGTCTGCGGAAAATTGCCGCGCGATTTTGTGCGGTTGCTTTTTTGGCGCGCTTCCTGTAAAATAGCCGCAAGAGGTGATGAAAATGCTGGATTCCCTGTTCACAAGCTTTGAGCGCATCGTCGTGCTCGACACGGAGACGACGGGTGTTGACTGTAAAAAAGACGAGATCATCGAGCTGGCGGCGGCCAGCGTCACGCCGGCCGGCGTGGAGAGCGAAATGGATGTGTTCATCCGCCTGTCGGAGGGAAGAACGCTTCCGCCCATGATCACGCAGCTGACCGGCATCACGCCGCAGCAGCTCGAGCAGGAGGGCGTGGAAAAATGGGAGGCGGCGGCGCAGTTTGCGGCGGCGATCTCGCATCCGAACACACTTCTGGTGGCATACAACGCGCAGTTTGACCTGTGCTTTTTGTACTATTTTCTTGCGCGGCTGGAGCTGGCGGACGCGCTCAAGGGCGTCAAGATGCTCGATGCGATGACGGTCTACAAGGACCGCCGCGAGTATCCGCACAAGCTGCAAAGCGCTATCGACGCCTACGGCGTGCCGACGCAGAACACCCACCGCGCGGTGGACGATGCGAAGGCCGCGCTCGAGGTGCTGGAGGCGATGGGGCGCGAGCTGGACGATCTGATGCAGTACGTCAACCTGTTCGGCTACAACCCGAAATACGGCGTCTCCGGCCCGCGCATCTCGTCGATCACGTATCTCCCGCAGGGGCGCTTCACCGGCGAGAAGCTCTATCAGCAGAAAAAACCGGCGCTCCTGTGAGCGCACCTCCGACCGGAGCTTGAGAGCCGCGAAAGCGGCTCTCAAATTTTTTTTAAAAATTTTTCGTTTTGGGTGAGAGTTTTTTCGATTTCTTGTACCTATATAAGTGAAAGGGTTTTTCTTACTCTTTCAGACAAATCGGAGAGGAGGCTCAAACGAAATGTACGATACCGCAAAGCGCGTCGCGCTCGTCAAGCGGCGCGTGCATGAAAGGAGCCGCCGAAAACGGCGGCGCGAGGCAATAAGCCTCTCCGCCGTGTGTCTGCTGCTGTTCACGGTCCTGATGCAGACAGCGGGCACAGCCGTCGGGCGGGGGCAGCCTGAGGCATGGGACGCGTTCGGCGCGATGCTGCTGCGGGAGGACGCGGGCGGATATGTGCTGGTGGCCGTCGTTTCCTTTGTCGCGGCGGCGGCGATCACGGCGCTGTGCTTCCGGCTCAGAAACAGAGAAAATCAGAAAAAAGGCGGGACAGACAAGCCCGACCAACACAAACAGGAGGAAAAAATCCAATGAAGAAACGAATTTTCAGCATACTGCTCGTCTGCTGCATGGTGTTGGCGCTTTTGCCGACAACTGCGCTTGCCGAGAACGGCGGGGGAGTTGCCGTCGATCATATCAACTTCCCAGACTCGATGTTCCGCACCTTTATCCAGACAAGCCTTGACATCAACCATGACGGCGTCTTGAGCGAAGAGGAGATCGCAGCGACTGTCACGATAGATTGTACCTACAGACCAATCCAGGATCTGACGGGCATCGAGCACTTTACCGCAATGAAGACTTTGAGGTGCCATAATACCCACCTGATCTCGCTGGATGTCAGCAAGAATACGGCCCTGGAGGAGCTGGACTGCTCCGAGACCCCGCTGACCTCGCTGAATGTCAGCAAAAACGTCAACTTACGGAGCTTGGCCTGTATGCGGACCAAGCTGTCCTCACTGGATGTCAGCCACAATGTCAACCTGAAGTCTTTGAACACCGAGCAGACCCCACTGGGGACGCTGGATGTCACCAGAAACACGGCATTGGAGTTCCTGAACTGCTACGGCAACAATCTGACCACGATCGATGTCAGCAGGAATACGGCGCTGGTCACCCTGTACTGTGGCAGCAATCAGCTGACCGAGATCGATGTCACGGGGAACACCGCTCTGCAGCACTTAGACTTCGGTCAAAACAACCTGACCTCGATCGATCTCTCCAAAAACGTCAATTTGCTGACCGTCTCCTACAATCAGAACCCGGTCACAACGCTGGATGTCAGCAAGAATACCGCGCTGAAGGAGCTGCACTGCACCTTCACCCCGCTGACTTCGCTGGATATCAGCAAGAACACCGCGCTGGAAAAGCTGAACTGCCTCGGCGTCCAACTGACCAAGCTGGATGTCCGTCAAAACACCGCATTGACATTCCTGGAGTGCCTTGATAACCAACTGACCGAGCTGGATGTCAGCAGGAATACCGCGCTGGCGTACCTGAGCTGCGGTTACAACCGGCTGACTGAGCTGGACGTCCGTCAAAACACCGCATTGGAAAGGCTGGAGTGCAATAAAAACCAGCTGACCACGCTGGATGTCCGTCAAAACACCGCATTAGAAGATCTGAGATGCAGTGAAAACCAGCTGACCTCGCTGGATGTCAGCCAGAATGTCAATTTGAAATTATTTGTTTGTACCGGCAACGCCTATCCGATCGCCGTTGGTGAAAACCGCACTCTTGCCCTTTCCACCTTGCCGGAGGGCTTCGAGATCGAAAAGGCCGGCAATTGGACGGGCGGAACCGTCAGCGACGGCATCCTGACGGTGGACGAGGGCGCAACAGAGGTCACCTACGCTTACGACTGCGGAAGCAGCAAGCCGGTTACCTTCAAGCTGACGCTTACGGACGGCTGCACCGTAACCTTTGACACGGACGGCGGCAGCGCCGTGGAGTCCCAGACCGTGGCAAGCGGCCGAAAAGCCGTCAGGCCTGCCGATCCTGTGCGGACCGGCTACACCTTCGCGGGCTGGTATCTGGACGGGGAAGTCTATGATTTCGATACCCCCGTGACGACGGATCTCACGCTGACGGCGCATTGGACGGCAAATCAGTATACCATCACCTTTGACACCGCCGGCGGCAGCGAAATTGCTCCGATTACGCAGGATTACGGCACGCCCATCACCGCGCCTGCCGCTCCCACCAAAACCGGCTACACGTTTGCCGGCTGGAGTCCTGCGCTCCCGGCAACGATGCCCGCTGAGAATATGACCGTCACGGCGCAGTGGACAGTCAATCAGTACACCATCACCTTTGACACCGCCGGCGGCAGTGCCATCGCACCCATCACGCAGGACTACGGCACGCCCATCACCGCGCCTGCCGACCCCACCAGGAACGGCTACACGTTTGTCGGCTGGAGCCCTGCGCTCCCGGCAGCGATGCCCGCCGAGAATATGACCGTCACGGCGCAGTGGCGGGTCAACCGGTACACCATCACCTACGATCTGGACCGCGGCACGGCCGATGACAATCCTACCGGCTATACCGTCGAGACGGAGACCTTCACCCTCAAAAACCCCACACGCCCCGGCTACATCTTCTCCGGCTGGAGCGGCACAGGGCTTGACGGCGAGAATAATATGACCGTCACCATCCCGAAGGGCAGCACCGGCAACCGCAGCTATACGGCGCACTGGCGCTACAACGGCGGCTACAGATACTACACCATCAAGGCAACTGCCGGGGCTGGCGGCTCCATCTCTCCCAACGGCAATGTCAGCGTCCGCGAGGGCAGCGATCGGACCTTCACCATCACCCCGGACAAGGGCTATGCTGTCTCCAACGTCAAGATTGACGGCAAGAGCATCGGCGCGGTGCGGAGCTACACCTTTGAAAACGTGAGACACGCGCATACCATCGAGGTCATCTTTATGAAGGCTGGCGGCAGCCCCCAGACCGGCGTGTTTGTGGATGTAGCCACCGGCAGCTATTATGAGGACGCCGTGGATTGGGCAGTGGAGAACGGCATCACCACCGGCGTCAGCGCAAATCGCTTCGACCCGAACGGTGTCTGCACCCGCGCGCAGGCCGTGACCTTCCTGTGGCGTGCCGCCGGAAGCCCGGCGCCGAGATCGCGCACCATGCCCTTCACCGACGTTCCCGTGGGCAGCTACTATTACGACGCTGTGCTGTGGGCAGTGGAGAATGGCATCACCAAGGGCACCAGCGACACCACGTTCAGCCCCAACATGACCTGCACCCGCGCCCAGATCGTCGCGTTCCTCTGGCGCTCTGAAAAATCCCCGGCAGCGGGCAGCCGCAATCCGTTTGCGGATGTGAAGTCCACGGCCTACTACGCCGATGCGGTGCTGTGGGCGGTGGAAAACGGTATCACCAAGGGTACAACGGCAATGAAGTTCAGCCCCGACGCGGATTGCACCAGAGCGCAGATCGTGACCTTCCTCTGGCGCTGCAAGAAGTAAGAGGCTGACATGAGCCCATAAGCAGACATCGAACAGGCTCACCTTTGAGGGGCGCGGGCAAACAGCCCGCGCCCGAGCTTGTCAAAAAAGTCTTTTTGACAGTCTGCAACGGGTATCCGGCTTTTCGCCGGATACCCGTTGTTGTCTGCCAGCCCTGCCGGGCAGGCGCCGCGATGCACAACACCGCGCAGCCGCGCTTCATGCCATGCACTGCGGCAGGCGCGTCACTGCTTTGTGCCCGCAGTACCCAGGCCGCGGAAGCGGACGATCATGGCCGCTGCCTCCGCGCGGATCGCGGTTCCGTTCGGGTCAACACGATTTGCACCCTTGCCGTTCAGGATGCCTCTCGTGGAGCCCCAGCTCATGGCTTCGGCTGCCCATGCAGCGATTTGGCTGCGATCGGCAAACTCCGGAGCGACCAGTCCTGCATTGGACGTGTTCAGGCCCTTCTTTGCTGCCAATCGCCACAGAATGGTAACAAGCTCCTGTCGCGTGATGTTTCTGGAGGGGCCAAACTCCGTGCTGCTGACGCCCTTGACGATGCCATTGGCAGCCGCCCAGCGGACCGCCTCTGCGTAGTATGCGCCCGCCGGAACATCCGTGAACGGCGTGGGGTCAGCGGCTGTGGGCTTGCCCTCCGAACGCCAGAGGATCGTGACCAGCATCGCACGGGTCAGTGTGGCGTTCGGCTCAAACAGGCCGTTGCCAGTACCATTCATCAAGCCTTCGTTCAGCATTGTGTCGATCGCCTCATGATACCACTTGGTTGTATCCAGATCGCGGAAGCTGCGGCTGGGGCAGTTCTTCTCACCCGAGGTCGTGGGCGCGGAAGGTGTCAGCGGGGAAACCTCGCCCACCGCCAGATCCGGGCGGACAGGCGTGCCAAGCGTATCGTTTGACACCTGTTTGAATGTGACCGGTGTGCTGCTGTCGGCTGCGAGCGCTGCCGGCACCAAGCCGACCGTCAGCGCAAGTACCAGAAGCATAGCCAGCACTCGGCCGCGCCACGTCTTTTTCATACTGCGTCTCCTTCACTTTCTTTTTATCCGCAGAAGCTCTGCACCAGTGTTATATCACGCCGCTCTGCGCTTATCAACACTTCATCGTGGTAACTCCCTGCTTTTTTAAATCAATGGTCAACAAATATTTTGTCCTGCTAACCCGTCTTTTTCGGTAAATTCACAACAAACCGCAGGCTGGAATCCGCCTCCATTTTCTGCTTTTTATAACGCTTCGATTTTCTCGTTTTCTGCGATGCAAAGCACAGATTTTCTGCACAAAGAAACGGAAACGATTTCCTTGCAATTTGATTGCCGCACACCCTTTTACGCCATACGTTTTCTCAAGCCCTCACCCTTATAAAAAAAGCCCAGACCGCCGGCAAGGCGTTCTGGGCTGTCGCTTATTCTGCTGAGATTACGTTTCAAATTTCTCGCGGTTCATCCAGAGCCCCAGGGCGGGGTTCGGAATAAAATAGACTTCCTCGCCATCTACGGTGTTATAGCCGTAATGCAGCTTCGCGGGATCGTATTTCTTTGCCATCTCGTCATAGCTTGCGCTTTGGAAGCCTGCACTTTCAATCTCTGCCTGCGAGATATCCTTCACAGCGTATGTAATGGAAAATCTCCCATCGCCGGAGCCGTGGATGAGGTGTGCAGCCGCGCCCATACTCTCGCGCAGGTCGGAATTCTCCGGCTTGTTGAACGCTTCCAATGTGTGCAGTCTGCCGCGGTAGCCGTATTTGCGGATGAGCTTGTCACACTGCGCGTCCTCGCCGAATTTTGTGACGCCGGGAGCTAGAATGATCAGCTCGCCGCCGTCGGCGATCGCCATGCGCGTGCGGTAGACCGCCTTGTTGCCGAGCCACGTTGTCTTAAATTCCATCGGGTCGAGGTAGACCACACACCTTTTGATGCCGTGTTCGACAAAGTCGATGTTCTTCTCCTGTGCCAGCTTGACCGCTTCCGTCAGGCAGCTTCTGCCCTCGCCGATGAACAGGCCGTGCATGACGCTCTCGCCTTCCGGCGCGGTGCAGACGGTCAGGACGAACAAAATCGGGCGCTTGTTCAGAAAGTGCTCCATGCCGTAGTCGAAGCTCTTCCGCACGGGCGTGTGGTCTTTTCCCATCATGCGCTCCATGCCGTAGACCGCGCCGACCATGTGTGATTTATTGATCATGTCGCTGCCGCCGACGCCGACGAACAGATTTTTGGAGTGGTTCGCCATGCCGATGACCTCATGCGGCACGACCTGGCCGGGCGAAATGATGAGGTCGTAGCTTTCGTCCATCACGCGGCGGTTGATCTCCACGCTGAGCGGCTCATGCCAGAGGTTTTCGGTGATTTCTTCGAGATAAGAAGCCGGGACTTCGCCGATCTTGACCACATCATGCCGCCAGTCATGGACGAGCATTTTCTCATACGCAATGCCCTTGAACATGATCTCCCACTGCGCTTTGGAAACCGGCTCATGTGTTCCGAGCGCGGGCATAATATCGACCTGTGCGCCGCGCTCGGTCAGCAGATGATAATAGATGCTTGTAATTCTCCCTGCCTGAGAATGAAACCGCGTGAAATCCGGCGGGATAATGAGAACCTTTTTGAGCGTTCGCCCCTCCAGCGATTTCAGGAGGGCTTCTTTTAATTCTGCGTCCGAAATGCCGCTTACGGCAATTTTATAGATATCCTCCATCTCAGACACCGCTGTACGCCGAGAAGCCGCCGTCCACGGGGATGACCACGCCGGTCACGAAGGACGCGGCTTCGTTGTTGAGCAGGAACAGCAGCGCTCCAAGCAATTCTTCTGCCTGCCCGAAACGGCCCATCGGCGTGGCGGCAAGGATCTTTTTCGTCCGCGCCGTCGGCGTGCCGTCCGGATTCCAGAGAAGCGACGCGTTCTGCTTTCCGGAGAAGAAGCCCGGCGCGATGGCGTTGACGCGGATACCAGCCTTGGAAAAATGCACCGCCAGCCACTGCGTGAAGTTCGACACAGCGGATTTCGCGCCGGAATACGCCGGAATTTTGGTGAGCGGCGTGTCGGCGTTCATCGACGAAATGTTGATAATATTGCCGCCCTCGCGCGTGACCATATCCCGCGCAAATGCCTGCGTGGGGATCAGAACCCCCATAAAATTGAGGTTAAAAACGGATTCGACGCCCGCCTCGTCCAGATCAAAGAAGCTCTTGGTGTCGGCATCCAGATTGCCCGGCTCATAGTATTCCTTGTCGGTCGTGGCGCTGGGGTGGTTGCCGCCCGCGCCGTTGAGGAGGATGTCACAGGGGCCAAGGTCCCGCAAAACCTGCTCATGGCATGCGAAAACAGCGGCCTTGTCCAGCACGTTGCATTCGTATGCTTTCGCAGTGCCGCCCTCGGCGGTGATCTCCTCGGCCAGCTTCCGGACATTTGTATATGTCCTGCCCAGCAGCGCGACCTTCGCGCCGCTTGCGGCCAGCGCCTTGGAAAAGACGCAGCAAAGCGCCCCGGCTGCGCCGGTCACGACCGCAACCTTGCCGGTCAAGTCTGTGTTCAAGGGAAGGTTCATCATATTGACCTCCTTGTGCGTTATAGGTGCTCGCGGCGGTATTGCCGCCGCGGCCCCTCCGGCAGTGTGTTTTGTGCGCGGTTTGTTTGACAGCTGCCTTTATTCGATGGACTTGAGCGCCTGCGCCATATCGACCGCGCGGATCTTCCGCCGCAGGACGAAGTTGACAAACAGGCCGAACACCAGCGTCAGCGCGACCGAGATAACATAACTCAGCGGCGCGATGCGCACGTCAAAGCACATGAGATCGATCCGGATCTGTCCCATGACATACGCATGCAGCAGCATTCCCATCGGGATGCCCAGAAGCGTCCCCAGAGTGGTCAGGATGATGTTCTCACGGAAGACATAGCGGTTCGTCTCGCTGTCATAGAAGCCGAGCACCTTGATGGTCGCGATCTCGCGCTCACGCTCGGTGATGTTGATGTTTGTGAGGTTGTACAGGACGATGAACGCCAGCGCAGCCGCACACACCACGACGACCAGCACGATATACCGAAGGCTCTGCATCATGGTCGCCACGCGGCTTCGGAAATCGCTGCTCAGGGTGACGGCCGCGGCGTTTTTCGCGCGTGCGAGCGCTGCGGAGGCCGTCTGCGCGTCCGTGTCCTCGAGGAAGTTGACCCATGCGGCCTCGTAAGCGGGCGCCTCGCCAAAGACCTCCTGCCAGGTATTCTGCGTCAGGTAGACATAATTATAGACATAGTTTTCAAACACGGCCTCCACAGTCAGTGATGTCCTGCGCAGATCGCTCGTTTGCAGGGTGATGGTATCACCCGCGGACAGGTGCAGCGCCTGTGCAAGACCCCGGCTGATAATGCAGCCGCCATCCTGCGGATACGCAACCGGCGTCTGATTGTGTGTGTGCAGGTCGATGAAGCCGTCTACGCTTCCACGCTCCGGGCAGACGACGTTCGTCGTCTTGACCGTGCCGCCGGATGCGGCGTCCAGACTCTTTTCCGCGACGAACAGGCAGTCCTCCGCGCCGTTTTCTCCGCAGACGGCAAGGAACGCCGTGCGCTCCGCATCGCTCAGCGCGTGCTGGAAGGTGACGGAGGCATCGTAACGGGTGATCTCGTCATACTGATAATCGACAACATTTCGGATGGAGTCCTGAATGCCGAAGCCCGTGATCAGCAGCGCTGTGCAGCCGCCGATGCCGATCGTCATCATGATCATGCGCTTTTTATAGCGCAGGATGTTCCGGATCGAGACCTTGTGCAAAAACGGGATCCGGTTCCAGATAAACGGGAAGCGCTCCAGTAAAATGCGCTTGCCGGCCTTCGGCGCTTTGGGGCGAATGAGCTCCGCCGCGGGCCGCTTCAGCTCGGTATGCAGGGCATACCACGTTGCGCCGAGCGCGCACAGCAGATACGCACCCGAGGAAAGGATGGCAAGCGGCCAGTCGAAGGCATACAGGATGCCGGCAAAGCCGTACATGATGTTGTACGACTGCCAGATCATTCTCGGCAGGAAGACCGAGCCTCCCGCGATGCCGATCACGCAGCCCAGTACGGAGGCGCTGCCTGCGTAGAGGAAATACTCCATCAGGATCGCGCCATTTGCATAGCCCAGCGCCTTTAATACGCCTGCCTGCGTCCGCTGCTCATCGACCATACGGGTCATCGTCGTGATGCAGACCAGCGCAGCCACGGCGAAGAAAAACAGCGGGAACACCGTGGATATGGCGCGCACGATGTCGGAATCGCTCTCAAAGCAGGCGTAGCCGACGTTGCTGCTGCGGTCGAGGACAAAGATATCCGGGTTTTCGAGCTTTGCAAGCTCCTCCTCGCCGTCCTGATACTCCTGCTCTGCGTCCGCGAGCTTCTGCTCGCCGTCGGCAAGCTCCTGCTCCGCGTCCGTAAGCTCCTGCTCGCCGTCGGAGATCTGCTGCTTGGCATCGGCAAGCTCCTGCTCCGCATCGGCGATTTTCTGCTCAGCCGCCGCCTTGCCGGAATAATAGTCCGCCCAGCCGTCGGCAAGCTCCTGTTTGGCGTCCTCCAGCTCCTGCCTGCCGTCGGCAAGCTCCTGCTTGGCGTCCTCCAACTCCTGACGCTTTTCATCGAGCGTTTTTTTCGCTTCGTCCAGTTTCTCCTGATTTTCCCAGAGCATCTGGTTTGCCTCGTCTGAGGCCTTCTCCAGCTGCGCCTCGCGCCCCTCCAGCTGCGTTCTGGCCGCATCCAGCTGGGCCTGCGCCGCGGTGAGCTGCTCACGCGCCGCTGCGATCTGCGCTCTGGCTGCCGCGGCCTCCTCCGGCGTCATCAGGCCGAAGGCGATGGCCGCCTCCACTTTCGCCGCCTGCGCATCGAGTGCGGCTTTCTGTTTGTCCAGCTCCTGTTGCTGCTGCGTGAGCATTTTCCGCGCTTCGCGGATCTGCGCGTAGGCCTCATCCAGCTCCTTTTGTGCGCTTTGCTTCGCCTTTTCAAACTCGGCGGCGTTCTTGTCGTAGGTCTCCTGCGCCTCTGCCAGCTTCTGCTCGCCATCGGCAAGCTCCTGCTCGCCATCCGTGAGCTTCTGCTCGTTTTCTTCGATCGTCCGCTGGCCGTCCACCAGCTTCTGATAGGCGTCGGCAAGCTCCTGCTCTGCCTCGCGCTTGGCGTCGGCGAGCTTGACCTCTCCGTCCTGATAGGCCTGCTTGGCATCGGCAAGCTCCTGCTTCGCGTCCGCAAGCTTCTGCTTGGCATCTGAAAGCTCCTGCTGCTTTTCATCGAGCGTCACGCGCGCGTCGGAGAGCGTCTGCGCGGCCTCGTCATAGATCCTGTCGGTACGCGCCCGCGCCGTATCCTCGGCAAGCTGCTTGACCCACGGCTCCGCCGCATCGATGCAGGCGGTGTACTCGCTTGAGTAGACCTCGCCCTCCCGGCCGGCAAGGCGCAGATAGAGCGCCGTGTCATAGTCCGTCGTGAACGCCTCCGGCAGGACATAGACAAACGACGAGATCGTTCCGCTGCCGACCGAGGTGCTTCCGCGCTCGTAGTTGATGTACAGCACGCTCTTGGTGATGCCGACGATGGTAAATTCCCGGCGGCTGAAATCCTCCAGCGTGTCCTCGTCGTTCTCCTCCGTCAAAATGACCTTCTTGCCAAGGTCTGCTTCGGAGTACAGCAGCGCGTCTGCCAGACATTCCTCCTCCGTCTGCGGCATTCTTCCGCAGGTCAGCCCCGGCAGATCGAGCTGAGCGGGCATGGAAATGAAGCGGCACGGCTTCGCCGCCCCGCCTGCAACGGTCGCGAGCGCATCGGCGCTCTTTTCTCCTTCGCAGACCGCCACACGCGCATCGGCGGCGACCTTGTCTGCATCCGTCTCGTCAAATCCGAGGGTGCTCACCAGACGGAAATCGTACATCTGGTGCTCCTCGGTGTATTCGTCCAGCGTATGTACCATCGCGGTCTTTGTCAGCCGCAGGCCGCAGAAAAAGCCGACGCCGAGCGCAACGATCGCCATGATCGCCAGAAACCTGCCGAAGCTGCTCCGGATCTGGCGCATTGTCATTTTCAGCATCCCCGTCACCACTCGATGCTTTCCACCGGCACGGGCGCTTCATTGCGCTGCACACCGATGATCTGCCCGCTCTTGACGCGGATGACGCGGTCGGCCATCGCGGTCAGGGCGGAGTTGTGGGTGATGATGACAACGGTCATGCCGTTTTCGCGGCTCTGCTTCTGCAAAAGCGCAAGGATCTGCTTGCCGGTCTGGTAGTCGAGCGCACCGGTCGGCTCGTCGCACAGCAAAAGCTGCGGGCGCTTTGCAAGCGCACGCGCGATGGCGACGCGCTGCTGCTCGCCGCCGGAGAGCTGCGCCGGGAAGTTCTGCATCCGCTCGCCGAGGCCGACCTGCCGCAAAACCTCCTCCGCGGGGACGGGGTTCTTGCAGAGCTGGCCTGCGATCTGCACATTTTCCAGCGCCGTCATGTTGGGAAGCAGATTGTAAAACTGGAACACAAAGCCGACCGCATGGCGGCGATAGGTCGTCAGGAGCTTCCGGTTGTAGCCCGCAACGTCCTCACCCGCCAGCAGCACATGGCCGCTCGTCAGCCGGTCCATGCCGCCGAGGATGTTCAAAAGCGTTGTCTTACCCGCGCCGGACTGCCCGACGATCACGCAGATCTCGCCCTCTGCGATCGTAAAAGAGGCGTCCTTCAGCGCGTCGATGCGCACATCGCCCATCTGATAGGTCTTACAGACATGGTCAAACACCACAAAATCCTGCATGCAAAAGCCTCCTGCGTTTCTTATGCTTCATATTATCGCATGTTTTTTTGCGATTTGCTTGAATAATTCGTGAACGCAGGCAAAAATTTGGCGCGCTGTCCGCGCCGCATCCGGCGCGGCGCGGCGGCTTACAGCACAAACCGGAATGGGCGGATGAGGATGCGTATGACGGACTGCAAGGCGGCCTTGAGCGGCGAGCGTTCCGGCGCGATGTACGCCGCGCCCGCTGTTTCCGTGCCGTCCGGCGAGACGAGCCTGCTCTGGCGCATCATTTCCTCCGTCTGCTCCCGCAGCGCGGCGTTCAGCGCAGGGCAGTCCACCAGCAGCATCAGCTCCGTGTCGAGATACGCGCTGCGCATATCCCAGTTGAACGAGCCGATGAGGCTGAGGCGGTCGTCGATCAGGATGGACTTTGTGTGCATGGAGTCTTCTCCGCTCCATTCGCAGGCCCATACGCCGGTTTGCAGAATGTTGTTTTTCTGATTGAGATAGTCGGCGCAGCCCCACGGATTTGCGCCGCTCTGCGGCGCGTTGGTGAGGATGCGCACCTGCGCCGTGCCGCCTGCAGCCGCGTCCAGCGCGTCATACATGGCGCGGTTGCAGATGATGTAGGGCGTTTGCAGCACAACGCTTTCCCGGCCGCTCTGCATCAGCGCGGTCAGCGTGTTCAGAAGCACCGGCTCCTTGTTCCGCGCCCTGCAATCGCCGTGCAGAACGCGCACACCGGCGGCGGGGATGGTCTCCGCCGCCCAGTCGATGGGGCTCAGGCTCTGCGTGTCCTCGAGCGCCGCCCAGCGCGCAGCCAGCGCGGAAGCGGCGCTTTGAACGCGCCTCTTTTTGCCGTTTGCGCGAAATTCCCGATTGGTGTCCAGCTGCCAGATGCCCTCAAAATAGCCCAGCAGCGTCGCGGCGGAGCCATCCTCGGAGCCGTCTGCGTACACGACCACATCGCGGTCTCTGTTTTGCCGCGATGTGCCGCCGCTTCCGAGAAAGAGGTCGCTGGTGTTGCGCCCGCCCATGAGATAGGTGCTGCGGTCAACGATCAGATATTTGTCGTGACAGCGGTAGTTTGCCGTCCAGAGCCGCGTCAGGCGGAGGGGATTGTAGAGCTTGACTGCGGCATTTTCATGCGCGGCCAGCGCCTGAAACGACGCATTCCCGCACAGATGGAGCTGCGCGTTGATGCCGTCCACGATCAGCCGCACCTGAACGCCGCGCTCGGCGGCATTCAGAAGCGCCGCGATCACGTCGGTGCCGCTGTTGTCGGCGCGGAGATCGAAGGTCGAAAGGATGATTTCCGACTGTGCCGAGCGAATGAGGCGCAGCCGCCAGCGGAGCGCATCGTCGTTGCTGTCCACGAGGCAGACCCGCTCCGCTGCCGGCCGGGGCAGCTTCGTCCGCGCGGCGCTTTTTCTCTGTGTTCCGGCCAGCGGCGGCACGATCAGGCTGACGAGGACGTACAGCGCAAGGCCGGTCAGCAGCCCTGCCCACAGCAGGCGGCGATGTTTTTTCTGAAAGAGTTTTTTCATGTCGAATCCTTACTTCCGTTTCATGCGCGCTCAGCACAGCGGCGCAAAAATGCGCAGGATCCCGTCCACGACCCAGCGGCGCGAGTACTGCTTTCGGTCATAGGGCTTTCTCTCGCTGCATTTTGCCTGCGTGGCAAGGAAATCCTCCTTGACCCTCGCGACGACGCCGGAGCGGTAGAACAGAGAGTTGTTTTCAAAATGCAGAAACAGGCTGCGGTAGTCCAGATTGACCGTCCCGATGGTCGCGACCTTGTCGTCGGAGACGAAGCTCTTTGCATGGACAAAGCCGGGCGTGTACTCGTAGATCTTGACGCCGCCGGTCAGCAGCACCTGATAAAAGCTGCGGGACATCCGGAAGATCAGCTTTTTGTCGGGAATGCCAGGCATGATGATCCGCACATCGACGCCGCGATGCGCCGCCGCGAGCACTGCGTCCATCAGATCGTCGCCCAGCATGAGGTAGGGCGTAAAGAACCACGCATAGTCCGTACTCTGCGAGAGCAGGTCGATGAGCAGCTGGTTGCTGGTCGCCTCGCGGTTCAGGGGCGAATCGTAGTAGCTGAGCACATAGCCGTCCGTTTTCCGCCCGTGCCGGTTTTCCTGCGGCGCGGGCATCGGCGTCGCTTCCGCGTCCTTCTGGAGGGCAAATGCGTTCCAGAACGTCAGGAACATGTGGGTGAAATTCCCGACGGCCTCGCCGGTCAGACGGAAGCCGGTGTCCTTCCAGTGCCCGTAGGGATGCTCCAGATTGATGTAGCGGTCCGAGAGGTTGATACCGCCGCTGTAGGCGATCTCGTTGTCCACGATCAGCATTTTGCGGTGGTCGCGATAGTTGGCGGTGCCTCGCAGCGCAAGCACCGGGTTAAACGGCACGCACGGGATGCCCTTTTTGCTCAGCTCGCGGGCGTTGGAGAAGCTGAAGGAGGAAATGCTGCCCAGATCGTCGTACATGACGCGCACGTCCACGCCCTCCCGGAGCTTGCGCTCCAGCACCTCCACCATGGAATCCCACAGCCGGCCCGGCTCGATGATGAAATACTCGATGTAGATCGAGCGCTTCGCGCTTTCAAGATCAGCCAGCATGTCGGGATACATGTCGTCGCCCAGGGGATAATAGCGGACCGGCTCGGCGCAGCAAAGCGGATAGCCCGTCTTGTTTTCCAGCCAACGGAGGGTCTGCTCCATGCGCTTTTCGCCGTCAAAGGGCGTCTGGCCGACGGTAAGCGGCAGCGGCTCGGCGCTTTGGGCGCTTTGCAAACGTTTTCTCAGCGGCCTTGCCGTCCGTTTGTTCCCGAAAAACAGGTACAGCACCGTGCCGGCCAGCGGCATCGTCAGGATGACGAGCAGCCAGAGCAGCTTGTAGGCGCTCTCGTCGCGCTTGATGATGATGAAAAGCACCAGAAAAAATGCCGCCACAGACAGAAGCGACACGATGACCGGCGCATAGGGCGCCAGCCACTTCATCAGCAGCAGATACCAGAGCACCTGCAAGGCTGCGACAGGGATGATGGTGAGCACGCGGCGTATGATCTTTCCCATTGCAAATCTCCTTTCCCGTTATGCCTCTTCCGAGGCGGCTTTCCATGCGCAGACGATCTGCGCCATTTCCTCCGGTGACTCCTTGTAGCCGCCGAGCACCCATGCGTTCATCAGCCCGAACAGCCCGAAGGTGACGAACTGGATGAAATAATACGTCTTGGCGTCGGCCTGAGCGATGACGGGGGCGGCGCCCTGCAAATAAAAGCGCAGGATGACATCCTGATGGCCGCTTGCGTAGAGCAGGTCAAAGACCGGGCGGATGGACAGGCAGAATTCAAACAGCGCCTGAATGTCCTCGGGACGGACACGCGCAATGCCGTCTCCGCCGCGCTGCGTAGAAAAGCGCTTCCAGAGGCAGAGGAGCTTGAAGGAAAGCACCTCGTCCTTGCTCTTAAAATAGCGGAAATATGTGGATCTTCCGACGTCCGCCTTGGCGGTCATCTCCTCGATGCTGATCTTTTCAATCGGCTTTTCCTGCATCAGCTCCAGCAGCGCCGTGCCCATGCTCTCTTTCAGATAGTCCGTTGTTGCGGTTGTTCTGCGCATCCAAATCGCCTCCTTGGGTCGTGTCTCCACGCGATACGCGCGTTTGTTTGGTATCATCGTTTTAATGATACTATCATTTCTTTTATACTATCATCCCATATCGCAGCTGTCAAGCGTGATCTTTGCCGGACGCTCCGCATTTCAAAAAACAAGCGGCAAAGCAGAAAAGCCTGCCGCATTTGCGGCAGGCTTCCGTCTGTCAAAAACCTCGTAGAGTTCGCGCCCGCAGGCGCGAATAAAGTGTAAATCGGTTTTGTCCGGGGGCGTGTACCTCGGACAAAACACACTACGCCCGGCAAGTGTGGAATTTGTGCGCAAGCAGCGCACAAATTATGCGCGCAGCCGGGTGCGGCTTTTTCAAACGCGAACCCAGCCCCGCGGTTCGCGTTTGAGAGCTTGTCAAAAAAGTCTCACGGTTTTTTCGTGCTTGTCAAACGTGCTCCGGCAAGCTCAGCGCATGCGGTAGAGGCTGCTCTCACCGCGCGCGATGCGCGCCGCGTCCACCAGCGCATACAGGCACTGCTCCGTTGCCATCAGGTTGCTCTCGCCGTCCGGCGTGTGGCGGAAGCTCCCGTCCTCCAGCGCATAGCGCGCCAGAACGTCCGGAAGCGCGGCGCCGTTTTTCACGAAGCGCTCGTCCGTGAGCGGAATCCCCAACTCGCACAGCGCCACAAGCACCTGCGCCGCACTTTCGCTGCTTTCGCTGCCATAGGCGAAGAAGCCGCCGTTTGGACGCTGCTGCGTGCTCAGCCAGTCCAGTGCCCGCTCCACGGCCGCGTTCACGGCATCGTCATCGGTATACTTCGCAAGCGCCTGAAGCGCCATCGCCGTCATGTCCACGTCCTCGCTGCCTGCGGCGAGCCCCCACGCGCCGTTTTCCGTTTGCGCGTCCAAAATCGTCTGCACGTAGCGCGCTCTGCTGGCCTGTGTGCCGGAAACCGTCTGCGGAATCGCATACGCGCCCGCGTCCAACGCGATCAGCGCCCATATGGGGCCGTTGAGTCCTTGCCAGAGCGTCTGCTCATGGTCGGCAAGCGGCAGCAGCAGATCGTAGCCCGCCACATCGGATGGATCTTTTCCGATCGCCGTCAGCGCGAGGATGACACGGCTGTACTCGGTGTTTTTCCGCGCATCCAGCACGCCGCCGCATGCGCGGAGCGTTTCGCAGAGCCGGTCGTAGTATCCCTCAAAATACCCGTCCTTCACCGCGCAGCCCGCGCGTGCCAGTCCGATGACCGCCCACTCGCCGCCGACGCTGCCGCACGAGGGCTCCGTGACCGTGTCCATCAGATACGCGGCGGTCTTTTCGGCCTGCGTTTTTTCTGCGGGCGCGGCGCAGCCGCTGAGCGCCAGTGCGAGCAGAAGCAGCAGCGCGGACGCTCTGCGCAGCCAGCCTGATTTTCCCGTTCTTTTCATATCAGTTTCCCTTTTCTGCCGGGAACTTCTCCAGCCTTCCGCTGTAATAGGCGTAGATCATGGATGCATCCAGATTGTCGATCACGCCGTCGCCGTTCACATCCGCGCAGGCAGCCTGCTCGTCCGAGAGCGTCCCCTTTCCGTTGTACGCGGCATAGACCATCGCCGCGTCCAGATTGTCGATCACGCCGTCGCCGTTCACATCGCCGAGGCGGCGTCCGGCGCCGCCGGTGACGGTGAGCGTGATCGTCGTCTGCGGCGTCTCAACGGGCTGGCCCGCCTCCGAGGTCCCGTCGGCGTTGTCCGCATTGCGGTATTTTGCATACGGGAACAGGATCGTAAACTCTGTGTCCTCCTGTGTCAGCGGCTCGGTCGAGAAGCGGACATAGCGCGTCACATCGCGCACCTTGCCGTTGGCATACGTCACCGTCACCTTCATGCCGGTCGGGTCGAACGGCTCGCCCTCGGCGTAGCAGAGCTTGTCCGGCATTTTCTCAACGCTGACGCTTCGGATGCTCGCGCCGAACGCCATCAGCCGCGCGGAGTCGTTCTTAAAATAGATCGTGCCGTACTCGTCCGCGATGGGGCTGCAGATCGCATACTGCGCCTCGTCGCCGGCCGGCGTGAACAGCGCATAGGGCGTGTCGTATGTCTCGGTCTTTCCGCCCACCGCAAAGCTTTCCTTCGTCACGAATTCTGCGCTCGTCTGACCGGGGCGGTCGCGCAGGACGCGGAGCTTGCCGGGTGTGAAATTGTCGAAGAAATACACATAGACATAGCCTGTGTCCGCGTAAGCCGTGGTGAGCAGGCCGCTCGTCTGCGGATAGCCCTGCGTTCTGACCTTGTAGGCGATCTTCCACTTGTCCAGATCGATGACCGTCAGATTGTGGCCGGAATAGGCCTTGAACTGGCCGGTGCCGGAAATGCCGATATACGCCCGGTGGTTATACACGACCGGCGTACAGGTGCTCATGGCGGGGTTGGTAAGCTGGTCGGCGTAGTTGTCCAGCTTGAGCTCGCGCAGCTCGCTGATGCGCCACGTGCCGTTTTCCTGTGCAACGCGGGCGCGGTAGAAGTAGCCGCCCTTCGTTGTGAAGTAATATGCGTCCGTTTCCGCGTCATAGCAGATGCTGCTGCGCTGGTCGGCGCAGATACCCTCGCGGCGGTCCATGACGCGGCCCGTCCTGCGGTCGAGCATCAGAAGCTCCGCTGTCTTATGAACGCCGCTCTCGCTCGCGTAGCCGCTCTGCCCGTCGTCCGTGCCGATCAGCAGGAAATCGTCGCACACATACGCGCCTGCCCAGTAAAAGCCGCCGGTCTGCGTATACGTCCAGGTCGGGATCTTCTGCTCGAGTCTGTTCGACGGGTCCTCATCCGTCACGGACAGGCAGACAAAGTTTGCATCGAGCGTCTCACCCTGCCAGAAGCCCGTGTAGAGATATCCGTCATACACGACGATCGGGCAGTTCGGCTGGCCGCCGATGGCGTCCGTATAGAGCCAGAGGGATTCGAGCGTCTTTGCATCAAAGGCCTGAATGCGGCCGTTTGACAGGCCGACAAAGATCATGCCCTCATAATAGGTCGGCGGATTGATGGCAAAGCTGGAGCCGCCTGCCATCGTTCCCTGCGCCAGCACCTCGCCGGAGACCGCATCCACGCGGTAGAGCGTCGAGGCGGCATAGGTGATGAGGCTTCCGTCCACAAGGATCGGGCAGCCGACGGCATTTCCGGAGTAGCCCTCGCCGAGCTGTGTTGCCCAGCTGAGCATCGAGTCCGCCGCGCTGATCGGCATCGGGCTTGCGACAACGCCGTTGTTCGTGTAGTTCGTGCCGCCCGCGACAAGCTTCCCCTGCGTGCTGTCATACGTGTAGGAGGTACCGCGGAAATCCGCCCATTCTGCCTCGAGCGTGCGGTCAAGCGCCGTATTTTCCGCCGCCCTCGGAAGCTGCATCGATGCCGCGGCGCGGAGCGCGCCGTCCGCTCCGGTCACGACTGCGGCAGAGGTTCCGTCGGAGAAGCTCAGGACCGTCTCGCCGTTTTCGTTGTCTGCGGCGCGGAGCCAGCCCGTTTTGCCCACGCAGCCGCGCGCCGTCAGATCGTAGTCATATGTAAAGTCCTTGGAAATGCTCCATGTACCGTTTGCATCCGGCCAGATGCGCGTGCCGGTCCCGCGGTCAACGAGCACCAGCAGCGCATCCGACGGCGTAAGCTCCGGCGTGAACGCGACCGGCGGCACCTTTTCCACGTTCAGAAGAATCTCGGTGACCGCATCCGGGCTGTTCGTGTTTTTCACACGGATCGTCACCGTTTCCGCCTCGTTCGTGCCATTCAGCGAAACAAGATAGCCGCCGTTTCCGTCCGGCTCCGCGCCGGCGACCTCGACCGCATATCCGTTTTCACCCGCGCCGTAGGGCATAACGACCGTTTTTCTCAGCACGGGCTGCACGGTGAGCGCACGCGCGCCCATCGGCGCGGTGACGGCATACTGCGTCACGGACGCGGCATAGTCCGGCGTCATTTTCATCGCGGCGCCCGCATAGGAGACCCGCAGCGCGTCAAGCGACAGCGTGCGGCGAATCGTGACCGTGTAGTCCTGATAATACGTCACGCCGCCCTGCGTTCTCGAGGCGCGGAACGCCAGGGTGTTGCCAAGTGCGTTGGACATCAGAAGGCTTTGCAGGATCGACGCATTCGAGACAGGCACCGTGTTCTTTTTTCCGTTCTGGCTCGGGCTTTGCGAGATGCGGTGATAGACCGCCGTGAGCGTGATGTCCGCCGCCGTGAGGCCGAGCGCCTCCAGCGCAGCCTCGTCGATCAGCGACGCCTGCGCATACATGGACGAGCTTCTGTCCGAAACCAGAAGCGTATAGCTGTGCCGGTCAGAGGAGAACGCGCCCTCCTCAAAGGTGTAGAGTGTGCTCATGCCGCGCTTTTCGGACAGCTTCACCCCGCCGATCCAGTCCGCCGTATCGACGCGGACGGCAATGCGCTGCACGGCGGCGCTCTTCTGGAAGCTGCCGCTCGTGTGATAGTCTCCGATCGAGGCGATGTATGTGTACGTTTCGCCGGGGATCAGCTTGTAGGTATAGGGATTCTCAGCGCTGAGCGGCGAGATCTCCTCACCGTTCAGATTGTAGACCGCCAGCGTCACATTTTCCTGCGAAATGCCGAAGATCGCGTTTTTTCCGTCCGCCTTGGAAAAGCGGAGCGTATACGCGCTCTCCCGCGCGCCTGCGCAGGAAAGCGTGAGCTGCACGAGCGTTTCATCCTCCGAAAGCGCGACCACAGCCGAGCTTCCCGTCATCGGCTCGCCGTTCACGCGCACCGTATAATCGCCGAAGGTCACCGGCGTGATCTCGACCGAGGACACGCCCGACAGGACCTGATAGTTGTATTGTCTGGTATCCGGCGAAAACAGCTCCGTTGCGCCCTGCACGCGCCCGTTTTCGTCGCAGACGCGCAGGCCGGAGAGCGAAAGGCTCCGCTCAAGGATGAGCGTGTATTCCTGCGAGCGCAGATACCCGTTTGCATCCTGCACGCCGACGCGGTAGGCGACACATGCGCCGCCCGCACCGGCCGCCAGCACGCCGGTCACCGGCGAGACAAACGAGTTCCACGCTCTGCTTGAGAGGGCAGGTGCGTTCTGCGGGTCGATGACCGTTCCGTCCGTTCTGGTATAATAGGCGTTCAGCTTCGGCGTGTCGGAAAACACGCTGTGGTCATAGTCTGCATAGAGATACACGCTGCCCGCCGCATACGTATCGGGCACGCACGCGCGGAGCGTATGATCTTCCGCCGTGACGGCAAGCTCTGCCTGCTCAAATGCATCCTTGCCGGAGGCAAGAGAAACGCGCGCGCCCGCCGCCATCCACTCGCCGGAGGGCAGCTCCGCGGAGACGGTCTGCTCCCCGGAGACGGAGATGGTTCCGTCGATGCGGTTGTGCGCCTGCACAACATGGAACGCATACTCGCCTGCGACAAGCGTGAGCACGCCGTCGCCGTCCTCGTCCGTGAAGGTCTTTCCGTAGGCATTTTCCGCCGTGATGGCGATGCCGGGATGGTTGGCGGCGGAGTAGCGCTCCGCGCCGTCCGTGAAGGTGACATGGAAGCCCTCGCCGCCCTGTGCCTGCTCATACGCCGCGATCGCGCCCGTGAGCGCGTCCGCGAGCGCCTGAAGCTGCGCCTCGTCCGTGGCTGCAAAGTCTGCGCACGCCGCATCATAGGCGCTCTTTGCCGCCTTTTGGACATCCTGCGGCTTTTCCAGATAGTCCGCCATGACGCCGATCAGCGAAAGCCGTGCCGGCGTCATAAACTGCTCGCCTTCATAGAAGCAGAAATACCGCACAGAGGACGCACGCGCGTCCAGATCATAGCCGCCGTTTTCGTCACTGCGGTTAAAATTCCCGTCCACGCCGTCGATCTGCTCGACCCAGCCCTGCTCCAGACCCTTGAAGATATGTCCGCTTGCCAGCAGCACCTGCCGGACGGTTGCCTCCGGGTCTGTATAGTACAGCTTCTCCGGCGGCACGATGACGCCGCTTTCCTTTGACGCGGAAAAATAGAAAAACTGCGTCTGTGTGTTCTCTGCCGCAAACGCTGCGCCAAAAAGCGACATCAGAAGCGCCGCGCACAGAAATAGAAGCAGGGTACGGCGAAAAATGCTCTGTTTCATATTCTTTCATCCTTTCTTTCGGAAGCTCTGATGGAATCGTCAGCAGCTCAATACAGACATTGCAGCCACCGCTGACGCAGCCGCGCCGGAAGTTTTGAGCGTGCCTTCAAAAGCGCCGCCGTCTGCGTGCAGAATGCTGCCAGCTCTGCGCATTGTGTATCCGTGACGGTGTGGGCGCTGAACAGCGCCTCCTGATTGACGCGTGCCGCGCGGCGGAGCTGCTCGCCATACTCCGCGCCGAGCGCCGCTCCGGCGGCGTCCGCCAGCAGCAGCGTGCTGCCGCCGTTTCGGGAAAGTCCGAGCTGTTCGAGAAGCCGCACGCCGTAGGCAAACCGCCACGCCGCCGCATCGTTCGGGTTTTCGTCATCAAACTGCGCCTGCCGCTTTTTGAGAATGCTCCTGCGGCGAAGCGCAAGGGCGGCGCAGGCCGCCGCAAGCAGCAAAATGGGAAGCAGCCCCCAGAGCAGCAGCCGCGCAAAGCGCGTGCGTTCGGTGTGCGACCGGTCGGGCGCATCGCCGTTTTCCTCCGACGTACCGGCGTCCTGCTCCGGCTCCGGCTCGTAGGCCGTGCCCTCGCTGATATAGGCGCCGCTTCCGTCTCCGGCGGTCGTGCCGACGGTGCTTTCGCTGTCCGTCTGCTCGGAAAGTCCCGCCGCAAGCGCTCCTGCCTGCGGCGCGCTGCCCATCGCATCGGCGTAGCCGGGCGTCATCTCCAGCGGCAGCCAGCCGACGCCCTCCTGATAGACCTCCGCCCATGCGTGCGCGTCCGAATCCCGCAGCTCCGCAGGGCCGGTCTCGGCCTTTGCCGCGCGCTCCTGTGTCAGAATATAGCCCTCTGCATAGCGGGCAGGCACGCCGTAATACCGCAGCGCCAGCACCGCCAGCGTCGCGTACTGAAAATCACGCCCGGTTCCGGTTTTGAGCGTATACGTCACAAAATCCGCGCCCGCCGGAAGCGCAGGCGTGTCCTCGGCGTAGCTGAGCGCCCCGGAGAGAAATTCCTGCGTGCAGCGCACCGCGGCCAGCGCCGTCATCTCGCCGTCCGGATAACCGGAGGCGATCGGGTCGAGGTACGGCGAAAGCGTGCGGCGCATTTCGTCCGAAAGCGCGAGGCCGTATGCCTCCACAAACTGTCTGTAGCCGGACTCCAGCGTCAGATACGCTTCCTCCTCCGGCGTCTGCGGCGCTTGCAGGCGCTCGACCCACTGCACCGTCTTTTCCGGCGCGCCGCACAGAATGCGGAAGCTCGCCGCAGACGCATTTTTCGGCAGCACCATCGCCTCCTCCAGCCGTTCTGCCGTCAGCGTTCCGGAAAAACTCCCCTCGACCGCCATATACGGCACATAGAGATAGCGCGTGCACGCCGCCGTGTTGCAGACCGTGACAAGCGCCGTCTCCTGCTCCGCATCCGCCAGCGCGGCCGCCGCCGTGCCGGTCTGCGTCTGCGGATAAAAACCATTTGTGTGCAGCCAGTAGAGAAGACGGCTCTGCCCGGCAAGCGTCCGGGGCGAAAGCGCCTCCCAGCCGCCTGCGGTATATTCCTGACCGACAAAGCCGCGCAGATACAAAGGCTCCGCGCGCTCCATCTGAACGGTCAGCCGCACCGTCTCTCCGTCCGTCCGTGCGCCAAGCGCCGTAAAATCCCCTTCGGGGAGAGGCTGCGCCTGCGGCTCATAGCGCCGGACATGCATCCGGTGCTGTGTACCGGCGCGCAGTTCTTCAAAGAGGCGTCCCGACCGCACCGCGGGAATTTGCATCAAAACCGCAGACGCCAGCCCCGCAGCCAGAATCGCCGCAGCCGCAGCCGGAGCGCTGGCCAGCGTCCGGACGCGGCCCGCCGCCAGAAGCAGCATGCTCATGCCGAGCAGCAGAAAAACAGCCGTCACGCCGTATTGCGCATCGAGCAGCCGCGCAAGCGCCGCCGCAAACGCCAGACAAAGTCCTGCGCACAGCGCGGGCGCTTTTTGGAGTCCTGCTGCGCAGAGCCCGCCAAGCGCCGCGCCCAGAAGCGCAAGCGTCAGCTGCACGCACCCGTTCTGCGCCTCCTGCGCAGACAGCACACGCAGCCCGAGGTGCAGCTCCCCTGTCACCGCGGTGCGCCGTGCGCACCAGGCATTCCAGCAAAGACAGAGCCCGTCCGTCACGCGGCGCGAGAACACTGCGGCAGCCAGCAGCAAAAGTGCCGGAAGCAGCAGTCCCGCCAGCTTTTGCACGCGCCCGTTCTCCAAAAGCGACATCGCCGCGCAGACCGCCGCGCCAATCGCTGCCCCCCACAGCGGAATTGGCGTCTGCTCCGGCAAAAACGCCGCGCAAAATGCCGCACCCATCGCAAAAAACAGCCCGAGCGCCAGAAGCGCCCTGTATGACCGCACCGGCCAGCGTTCATCTCCGGCAGGCGGTGTTTTTCCGATCCGCAGACCGGAATCGGATCTCGATTTCATTTTCAAGGCACAAACTCCTATATTTCCAGCTCTGCAAGCGTTTCTGCACAGTTTTCCGGCAAAAAGCGCCTGCACGCGGCGTACTCCGCCGCCGCGCCGCCCTCGCCGCAAATGAGCGCCGTGACCGCGCCGTCCGTCATCTGTTCGAGCGCGGCAGGAGCCGCCTCCGCGATGTACACGACATGGGCAAACGCACTGCCCGTCTCCGTCCGGCAGTATAGCTCCGCGCCGTCCGGGCCGGCTGTCCGCGCGGTCGCGGAGAGCAGGCGCGGCAGCAGCGCGATCAGATCGTCCAGCTCCGCCGCCCGCTGCAAAATGCAGCGTCCGCCCTCGTTCCACGCAAGTGTGAACTGCACGCCGGCTGCCAGAAGTGCGCGGCAAAGTGACACCAGCACCTCCGCCTGCGCGTCCTGCCGCGTGCGGGAGACCTGCGCGGCATGTCTGTCCCAGAAAACCATCACCGACCGCGTGACCGGCAGCGACGGGTCGCGCGAGATCAGGCGGTCATATTTCGTGCTGAGCTTCCAGTGGATCTGACGGATGCTGTCGCCCTCGCGGTAGTCGCGGATCTGGAACGTCTCCGTCAGGTCGTTTCCCGGCTTTTCCTGCGAGTAGACCTCGCTTTCCTCGGGGCTGTTCACATTGGCGAGCACCCGCACCTCCATCGGGAAGGTGTCCGGCTGCACGGTCACGGAGGCGTGCGCCCCGGCGCCGCAGCGGACAGGGATCAGCCAGAAGCAGTCATAGAGGCGAAGGCTTTTCAGCTCCGTTCGGATCCTGCCGCAGCAGTCCGACGACAGCTCCAGCGCGACCTCGCTGCGTCCGCGCGGCAAGATCGCCGTGCGGCGCACAACGCGCTCGGACGCACCGGTCAGAAGATTTTTGACCTCAAGCCCGCAGCCTGCCGCCAGAATGGGCAGGCGCGAGGGATTTTCGATTTGAAGCACGACGCGAAACGGCTCGTTTTTCCCGGCGTTTGCGGGCGCGCGCAGCACGGCGCGCACCGTTTTTCGGCAGTGCAGATTCACGGCGAGCTGCAAAAACGGCAGCATCACCAGCGCACACAAAAGCGCAAGGCACCCGCCGCTTCCGCCGCAAAGCAGCAGTGCAAGCAGCACCGTGCACAGCGCGGCGTAAAGGCATCTGACGGTTACGACCATGCCCGTCTCACTTTCCGCCGCTCCGTACAGCGGGCATCGGTACATTTTTCAGGATCTCACCGGCAAGCTGCTGCGCGTCCAGCTCCATCATGCGCGCCTTGGCGTTCAGCATCAGGCGGTGCGCCGCAACATCGGAGAAGATCGCCGCGACATCCTCCGGCACGACATAATCGCGCCCGCTCAAAAACGCGTACGCCTTTGCCATGCGGCACACGGCCAGCGCGCCGCGCGGGCTGAGCCCGAGCTGGACGGCGGGATGCGCTCTTGTCGCCTGCGCCAGCTGCGCGACATATTCATAGACCGGCTGCGCCACGTGCACAGCCGTCGTCTCGTCGATCAGTGCCTGAAGCCCTGCCTTGTCGAGTACGGGCTGCACCTTATCCAGCGGATTTTCGGAGTGCCGCTCCTGCAAAATGCTGATCTGGCTCTCAAGATCCGGGTAGCCCATGCTGATCTTGATCAAAAAACGGTCGAGCTGCGAGTTCGGCAGCATCGTCGTTCCGGCAGAGCCGGTCGGGTTCTGCGTGGCGATCACCATAAACGGCGACGGCAGCGCATAGGTGCTTCCGTCCACGGAGACGTGGCGCTCCTCCATCGCCTCGAGCAGTGCCGACTGCGTTTTGCTGGAGGTGCGGTTGATCTCATCGGCAAGGAGCAGATTCGTCATGATTGGGCCCGGCTTGTAGACAAAGCGTTCGCTTTTCTTATCGTAGACGGAAAAGCCGAGGATGTCCGACGGCACGGTGTCCGACGTAAACTGGATACGCCGTGTTTCCAGCCCCAGCACACGGGCAAACGCCATGGCGGTCGTTGTTTTTCCGACGCCCGGCACGTCCTCCATCAGGACGTGCCCCGCGGCGAGCACCGCCATCAGGATCTTTTCGATCACCTCGTTTTTGCCGATCACGACCTTTTCGATCTCTTGCAGCACCTGCTGTGTTTTCTGATTTTCTGAATTCATGTTCTTCCTCCGACATGTTGTTTCACGGCTCCGGGTCCGGTACCTCGGGGTCCGGCTCCGGATTCTCCGGATCGGGCTTCTCCGGCGGCGGCGCGGCAGGATTCGGGTCCGGCGCACCGCAGATCGTGCAGAAGCCGTCTTTATAGACGTGATCGTCAAACTCGCCTTCTTCACAGAAGCGCAGGCCGCAATGGCTGCACACATATGCCCTGTGGCGGCAGTCATGCTCCGTCAGGATCAGCTCACCCGGACAGTCCACGCCGTTTTCGCCGTGCTCCAGCCCGCAGCCGGTGCAGACCCATCTTCCGCTCTGGAGCGCATAGGCATGTGCCGCGCGCGAGCCCGGCTCCTCCTGCCCGCAGACGGCACAGACCGTCCAGTGCGCATATTCATCCGCACCGAAGTCGCTGTAATTGTGACCGGGCGGCGGCGTTAGCTCGTCCTTCTCCATTCCGCACAGCGTACACACGCTGTGGATGCTTCCCGGCTCCTCACAGCCCTCGCCCTCGGTCTTGGTCGTATCCCAGACGTGGGGCTCCGTCTCTGTGCGGCCGCAGCTCGTGCAGGTCTTTGTGTGCTCGGCGCTGTCCGGCCCGAAGCTGTACTCCCACATGTGCGGATGCGTTTCGTAGGGGAAGGTCTGGCAGTCGAGACAGAACTCGCCGCAGGTGCCGTCCTCTTTGTCGCGCGGCTCCGTGTGCGCATGCGGGCAGCCCTCCTCCAGTCCGCAGCAGCGGCAGACGTATTTCGTCACGCCGTTTTCATCCGTCTGCGGCTGGAACTGGTGGCTGACGGCAAAGCCGCCGTTTCCTGCCTGAATGCAGTAGCCCACGGCATCGCCGTAGCCGCTCGCGCCGCTGCCGACGTCCCAGCCGTAGGCCAGCGTATAGCGGAGCGTCAGCGTGTGGCTGTCGCCGGTGAGATCGCTCAGATAATGCTCGCTCATGCCGTGGTTCGGATATTCGCCGCCGTCGATGAGATAGAGCCAGCCCGAGCCCTGCGAGAAGTCAAATTCTCCGAAGCTCGTTGTTCCGGGCGGCTTGATGGGGATGTTGTTGCGGACGATGCAGCGCCAGAGCGTTGCAAGGTCGCTGCCGGCGCCGAAATAGCTGTCGATCGCCGCAAGGATCTCCTCCTGCGAGGCCGCATTTGACGGCTGCGGGAAATACTGCGGCGCGCCGAGCAGACTTCCGCCGAGCGATTTGAGATAGAAACCGCTCCTGAGCGTCCCGCTGTAGCTGCAATACGCGCGGTCAAAGCCGAGCGTCTGCTCTGCCGCGTCTCCGAAGGTGTCGTCGGTGTCGTCGCCCCAGACCGTTTTTGCCACAACGTAGGACACGGGCTCTCCGACGCGCACCGGATAGCTGACCGGGCCGTATACGCCGAGACCCAGCACCGTCAGATCGACGCTGACCTGCACGGTCGCGCCGGTCTCTTTGCCCTCCTCACTGCGGATGCCCTTGAACGTCAGCTCGAGCGTGCCCTCGTTTCCGTATTCGTCTCTGGCGTAGATGCAGAGCGTGTGGGTGTTTTCATCGCCCTCCACAGGGTTTTTGGCGTTGAGGACGTATTCCTGTGTATAGCCGCTCGCGCCGGTATACGCCAGGCGCTCGCCGTCAAGCTCCACGCGCAGCTCCGTCTCCGAGCCGGTCGCGAGGATGTGGCTGATGACCGTGCCGTCCTCCTCACAGCTCCACGCCTGCACGCGGAGCGGAATGTCTGTTTCGTTCGGGATCTCCTGCCCCTCGGTGAGATTTACCTGAATTCTGACCTCCTTGTCCCCGCGCTTTTGATAGCGGACGAGGAACGTGAAGACATACTCTCCCCCGTCGGCATCGGAGGCCGTGAGCTTAAACTGGTTTTCACCGGCGCGGCCGCCGTTGTCGAGCAGCTGCACCGTGCCGGAATACTCCGGCGCGCCGATCTCGCCGACAAGCGTTCTGGTCTTGCCGCTGCCGCTTTGAAACAGCGTCAGCCTCCGAAGCGTGACCGCAGAGGCATCCTCGCCCGCAAGGGAAACGGTAAACGGGAGCATGCCGTCCTCGAGCTGGTCGGAGAAAACGATCTCAGGCGTTGCCGTGCGGCCGTTTTCACAGCGGGCAGTCTGCTCCGTGCGTCTGCCGTCCACCGTCAGGGCATAGCGCAGCTCCACGCTGACATCGCTCGTGTAGGTGATCGTGATCGTGAATGCGGCGCGTTTTCCCGATTCCAGTTCCGCTGTTGCTTCAACAGTATAGACGGATGCGCTCTGCCCCGCCGGAATGGAAAAGACCGCGCTGCCGCTTTCCTGCATCGTCTGGTCAAGACCCGGGCCGGTCAGCCGCGCAGAGAGCAGCTTCGCTTTTTCCGCGTTCGCGCCGGTCAGCGCAAGATGATAGGAAAACGAACCGTTTATGAGCTGATTCTGCTTGATCTTGGCTGCGGCGCCCGCGTCCTTTGCGCAGGTGACCCTCTCTGCGGTGACACCGCCTCGGTACCATGTCAGCTCCAGCGACAGATCGTCATTGTTTTTGTAATCAAGATAGATGGTGAACAGCACCATCCGCGTTTCTCCGCCCTCTGTGACCTCGGCGGTCAGCGTGACGGTGTAGCGCTGGGAATCGCGGTCCTGCGGCGTCTCAAGTGCGAGCGTGCCGCCCGCCTTGTCGAGCGCACCGCTGCCGCTGTAAGGCGTGGTGTAGGACGCCGAGACAATGCGCGCATCCTTCGCGCTCAGCCCCAGCAGGGTGAAGCTGTAGTGGAGCGTTCCGTCCGTCAGATCGCTGCTGCGGACGTCCTTTTGGGCCGAGCCGTCCGCTCTGACCGCCACAGAAGTCTCGCCGCGTGTCTGCGGCCAGCGCATCTCCACGCTCAGATCCAGCCCGTCCTCATAGCTCACGACGAAGACGAAGCTCGTCTCCAGCAGCTTCTCTCCGTCCTGCGTGTCGCGCCGCACCGTGGCGTCCACGAAGAACACATAGCGCTGCGCGCCGTCCCCGGCGATCTGCATCGTAAGGCTTCCGCTGTCGGAGACGGACTGCTCGCGCCCGTCTGCCACCAGCGTGACCGCATCGATCACGGCGCTGCGGCGCTCCGGCCCTTCCAGCGCGATCTCATAGTCAAAACGACCCTCCCGAAGCTGGGAGACGAGGACGCGCTTTCCCACGCTCGCATCCGGCGCGCACACGACCGTGCTCGCCTGATTGCCGTATTTGTACCACGTCAGGACGGCGGAAAGCGCAAGCTGCGAATCCTCCTCGCCGTCCGAGCCGGTGTCGTCGGAGGCGGTCGTGTCGTCCGGCTCCTCGGGGCCCTCGGCCGTTCCGATCTCGGCAGAGGAATAGTCCGGCTTTGCATCGTTCCGGCCGGAGCTTTGCGGCTCCTGTATGCCGTTTTCGTCAGATTTTTCGATATTTTCCTCTTTTTCGGTTTCCGCACTCGGCGCAGAGGCCGCGCCGGTCGTCACGGCGGCGGTATTTCCGCCCTTCGTGCCGGTCGTACCGCCGGTTTCACCGGCCTCGGCGTGCAGCTGCGACGCGCTCTGCCCGCCCGCATGGTGCGGCTGCGCCTCGCCGCCGCCAAGCAGCGTCACGCTGCGCTCCGGCTCCAGTTCGGGCGTCTGCGGCTGCGCACTGCCGCGCAGGCGCATGGGCAGAGCGACGCTCAGTATGAGCGCCGCGCACAAAAGCACACAGCAAATGCGGCTCCAGTTTGTGTTTTCCATAACATGCTTCATAGAGGCTCCCGCTGCCGCGCAGCGCGCCCTTCGGAGCGGCTGCACAGCCGTTTTTCACAGGTTTTGCGTGCGCAGGCGAAACACGCCGAACGCACCGATGCGAGGTGCGGCCTGCGCACCTCGCTTTGCATCAGAGCTTTGTTTTCTTGCCGGACTGCGCGGGTTTTTCCGCAGCCGTTCTGCGTTTTCGCAGGAAAAATGCCGTTCCGCCCGCAAGCAGCACGCACGCGGCGGCGGCAAACGGCCACAGGGGCATCCGCGCCGTTTTCTGCGGCTGCGCCGCCTGCTCCGCGGCAGTCTCGGTCATCCAGCCGGCATAGAGCGTCATGTTGCCGCACACGGCGTCCTTCTCAAAATCCCACGGCTGTGTGCAGTCAAAATCGCGATACCAGCCTTCCAGGACATAGCCCTCGCGCGTGGGCGCGTCGGGCACGCGGAGCATTTCGCCGGAGGCCACCGTCTGGCTGCTGACCGCACTTCCCTCGCCGGAGTCGAAATGCACCGTGCATTCCGGCGAGACGCGCACCGTCACGTTCCTCGCCTCCGCAGTGCAGCTTCCCTCGCCGTCTGTGCCGGAGACGAGGAAATTGCGGCTTTCGATCACGGACGCGCCGCTCTCGCCGATGACCTTCAGCCGGAACACGCCGACCGTGGTGTCGGCGTCCCAGCGTTCCGCGCCGCCAAGGGCGAGGTAGTTCATGTAATAGGCTCTGTTTCCGTCGCGCAGGGAAATCTCCTGCGTCACAACGCCGGACGCGGCGAGCGCGCCGCCGTCCTCCAGAGAAAAGAAGGCGCTGTCGTATGTGATCTCGTCCTGCATGGCCTGAAGGGAGACGGGCTCGGTGCTGTCTGTCCGCACAAGACGGAGCGTCACCGTCAGAATGTCGCCCGGCTTTGCCTCCAGCTCCGCGGCGCCGTTGGCGGTGAGCTCAAAGGCAAAGTTCGGCACGGTCTCATCCGCCGAAACGCGCAGGCATGTGCAGACAAGCATCGCTGCCAGCAGCGCAAGGCAGAGGATCCTTTTCATAGGCGGCAGCTCCTTTCAGATTCGGTTTCGAAACGCTCAGCGGAGCGACTCCCACGTCTCGTGGACGCCGTCTCGCTTCACAGAATAGGTGTGACCGTTGGTGGCCTCCTGCACATAGAGGTAATACCACTTGCCGGAGTCCATGTTGTCAGAGAAGGTGCTCATGCCGGGCAGCAGATCTCTTTCCGACTCGGGAAGCCGTCCGAGCATGCGGTTGAGCATCGCCATGGCCTCGGCTCTTGTGATGTTGGCGTTCGGGCGGAACGTCCCATCGGGATAGCCGCTGACCCAGCCCTTCGCGCTGACGGCGGCAATGGCCTTGCGCGCCCAGTGCGCAGAAACATCGGAGAAGGCGGTGCCTCGCGCCGAATCCGCGCCGCTCAGGCGGCTGAGAAGCGTTGCAAACTCCGCTCTTGTGATGTTGGCAGTCGGGCAGAAGGTGCCGTCGGGATAGCCGGTGATGACGCCCATCGAGGAGAGCGTTGCGACGCTGGTGGAATACCAGAGGCCGCTGGGCACGTCAGAATAGGCGCTGCGGTCGGTCTGATACTCTCTGCGCGCCTCATCGGTGAGCAGGCGATAGAGCATCTGCGCCGTCTCCGCACGGGTGATGGGCGCATTGGGACGGACGGTGCCGTCGGGATAGCCGCTGACGTAGGCGATGTGCGTCTCGGTGTTGAGAACGCCGGTGTTTGCGCCCGTGCCGGAGCCGCCGTTGATGTGAATGGTCACGTCATTCGCGGCGGCACGGTAGCTGTCCTGCCCATCCGCAGTGGAGACCAGATAGTTGCTGTTTTTCAGAGTGGTCGTCGCCTTGCCGTCATAGGTGACCTTCAGACGGAACGTGCCGACCGTCACATTGCTGTCCCAGCTCGCGCCGCCGGACGTGGAAACAAAGTTCAGGTAATGTGCGCGGCCGCCTGCGCTCAGCGCAATGTCATTTGACTGGCAGCCGGTATAGAGAAGCTCGCCGCCGGTTTGCAGCGCGAGGTATTTGTCGTTGTAAAGGATCTCATCCTGCATGGCGTACATCAGGCCGCTGCCGCCGTCGGTGCGCTTGAGCTCCAGCATGACGGTGATCACATCGCCCGTCTTTACGCTGATCTCATGGGAGCCGTTCGCCGTCAGGTCGAACGTGTAGCTGCGCGACCTGTCTGCGGCGAACGCGGTCATGCTCAGGCTGAGCAGCAGGCAGAGCGCCAATACGATGCTTGTAAATCTTTTCATATGTTCGGACCTCTTGTTTTCAGAATCAGACGCACGGAAGCTCCGTGCCGCAGGCTGTCAAAAGCCCATCGCGTTTCGCCGCACACGGCGAAACAGGAATTTTTCAGGCAGGCTGCGAGGGAAAGCTCCGGCGCAGGGCTGTACGGCAGCCCTGCGCCGGCCGCTCTGAGGTGTATCTGGACGCGAGGGGCTTAGGTCAACACCGCACAATTGCGTCTTCACGCTTCGGCGGATCTTTTCCGCCAATTCTGCGGTTTGAAAAGCTTGAAATACATACAGTATTCCTGCGCTTTTCAAATCTTGCCTTGACGAAAAATCTCTCGCCGAGGCTGCTTGCCGAATTGTGCGGCGCTGCCTTAGATCAGATTGATGATGGCCGCTGCGTCGTCCACATTGAGAGTTTTGCTGCCGTTCATGTCCGCGCGGAGGAACATCTCCATCGTGGTCGTGCCGAAGGCGGCGTATTTTGCATTGTACATGTTCCAGACAAGCTGTGCGTCGTTGACGTCCACGCGGCCGGTGCCGTTGATGTCGCCGTCATAGCGGATCTCCGCCTTGACGCCCGCCTTCTCGCCGATCAGGCCGACGGCGGCTTCCTTGACTGCGCCGAGCTGCTTGTCAGAGATGACAAGGTAGGCATAGGCGTTGTACTTTTCAGACCAGAACATGGCCTCTCCGCCATAGGTCATGACGTTGCCGTCGCTCACGGGGCCGGAAACGGTGACGAGGAACATGGACTTGCCGTTCAGCTTCACATATTCGCTGACCTCCACGGTGCGGTTGGCGGTCTTGCCGACCTCCACGGTGATGTCGGTGCCGTTTACATACTGCTTGTCGATGGTGTAGGTGCCGTTGCCGTTATCCTTGACGGTGATGGTGCTGTCATTCTGCTTGGCGGTGACGGTGTAGGTGTAGCCGTCCTTCTTATTGATCGTGAAGGTAAACGCCTCGCCGGTCTTTGCCTGCTGGGTCACGCCGCCTGCCACGTCGCCGGAACCGGAGCCGGTAAACAGGATGGACGTGGTTGCCGGGGTCTTTTTGGTCTTGTTGATCGTGATCACGATGCTGCCGGTGATGTCCGCGCCGGAGATCGTGCACAGATACACATCGCCGATGTCCTCAAGATCAAGGTTTTTCTTCACGCCGCCGATGGTCATTTCAAAGGTGTAGTCATAATCGGCATCGACATTGACACTGAATACATAATCCTCGCCATACGGCGCGTCGTCTGCGATCGCAGCGTCCTTCGCGCCGCTTCCGTTTACCGTGATGGGATAACGCACCGCCTTGCGGGAGCCGGTGATGACCACGTCTCCGGTCACATTCGCGATGGTGTAGGTGCCGTCGCCGTTGTCGGTGACCGTGGTATCCTTGCCGCCCATCGTCGCGCTGACGGTATAGGTGTAGTGCTTCGGGTCCTTGTCGGTCTTGGAGAAGGTGTAGGCCTTGCCGTGCTCGGCGGTGGTGTTGCCGGAGAAGAGCTTTGCGTCAAAGGTGACGGTGTGGCTGCTGATGACCTCGATGTCTGCGGAGGCGGCGGTGATGACCGCCTCGGGCGCGTCCTGAACGTTTGCATTGTCGCCGCTGTCGATGTTGGCCGCCGTCAGCGTGACGCCTGCCTTGCCGGCCGCCTTGCCGGTGAAGGTCAGGATGACCGGGTCGCTGCGGTCGGCGCCGTAGCCGGTGACGGTCAGCGTGCCGCGCTCATTTTTCACGGAGGCATCGGTGTTGACGCTCTTGTACTCCAGCTTTTCCGCGTCATAGGACAGAACAAAGCGGTAGGCATTGTAGGTGTCGGAGACGGTCAGCTTGACCTGCGCGTTTTCATCGATGCCGACGGTCGCGGGCGCTGCCGTGAGGGCAACCGTGTATGCCGTGGACGCGGGCTTGACCTTGACGGAGACGCTGCCGCCGTCATGACCGGTATGGATCGGCTGAAAGGTCGTATCCATCGCGTTTTCAAACTCGGAGATGAACGCAGCGGTGGTTTCCGCGCTCACATCGCTCTTTGCCGTAAAGACGACCGTGCAGAACGCGCCGGCCTGGACGGTCTGGCCCTCGGAGGTCGGGTCCATCGTGCTCACGTTGACATAGCTGCCCTTGGCGTCTTTTCTGACGATGCTCATCGTGACATAGGGCTGGCCTGCCGCCGTTGTGCAGCTTTTCGGGGTAAAGAGGCTGCTGTCAAAGCGAACCTTATAGGCGATCGTAACAATATCGCTCAGCGCGTCGCTCATAGACAGCGTCACTGCGACATCCTCGCCTGCCTTGACCACAGGCTTGTCCGTACTCACGTTTGCCGTTATCGCAAAGGCGCTGAGGCTGAGGCTGAGGAGCATGCAGACTGCCAACGCGGCAGACAAAATGCGTTTTTTCATAGAATCAAAATCCTCCTTCTATGACCTGTTGGGATGGTTTACTGGGCCTTGGGGAAGGCGCTGATTTTTCCGCTGTAAAATGCGTAGATCAGGCCCGCATCGATGTTGCTGATCTCGCCGTCGCCGTCTACGTCCGCGCGGGCGAGCTGTTCTTCGGTCAGCTCCGCCTTGCCGTTAAAGTACGCATAGACCAGCGCCGCATCGGTGTTGTCGATCTTGCCGTCGCCGTTCACGTCGCCGGACGCGAGCTGCGGCTGCGCCGGGTTCTGCCATGCGAGAACGGGATAGCCGCCGTTGAGGTTCCGGCTGTCCGCCGCAAAGTGCTCGCCGAGCGTGGAGGCAAGCGCCTTCATTTCTTCTGCGGCCTTGGCCGTGCCCTTGCCGGTCACGTTATACTTCGGGCTCTCGCCGGAGAGCGTGCCCGCAAGATAATAGCTGTTTACATAGCTCTCCTCCTTCGACGAAGCGCTCACGCCGCCGATGTAGGAGGCCGTGCCGCCGGAGCCGGTGATCCTGCCGATGCTGTAGCAGTTCGTCATGGTTGCCGTCTGCGAAGAGTACGAGCTTGCGCCGCCGCAGATGCCGCCGAGGAAACACTCGTTGGCAGAGCCCGTGGCGATGCTGCCGGTTGCATAGCAGTCGGTGATCTTCGAGCCGCTCGCCGCATAGCCCGCGATGCCGCCTGCATGCTTATTGCTGGTGACGTTCACCGTGCTGAAGCACTGGGAGATCTCCGCGCCGCCGTAGAGATAGCCTGCGATGCCGCCCGCCTGCGCATTGCTTCTGGCGGTGCAGGTCACATTGCCGGTGACGCCCAGCTTTGTGACGAGCGCGCCGCTGCTCAGATAACCGAACAGGCCGACCGGGTAGCTGGTGCTGTCAATGTAGAGGTTATGAACCACATGGCCGTCGCCGTCGAATCTGCCGGCGTATTTCTTGACGGGCGTCCATGCAAAGCCGGACAGCTCAATGTCCGCCGTCAGTCTGGCGGCGAGTCCCTGCTGGCCGCCGGTGACGGTCTTTGCAAACCATGCAAGCTCCGCCGCGGTGCCGATCAGATATGTGCCGCTTTCATCCTTCTGCGGCTCGGTCTCGGTCTTGCCGTCCCACGCATTCTCGCCGCAGGCCGGCATGGCCGCAGTCTGAACGGTCAGGACGCCGTCTGCAACGCGCTCTGCGTCCGCGCTGCCAAGCGAGAACGTGCCGCGCGTGACGACATAGCCGTCCTTTGTCAGAACGTAGGCATATCTGCCGTAGCCGAGGGTGTAGAGGCCGCTTTCCGCCTCATACGTCTTGCCGTCTGCATCGCTCAGCGTGACCGCCACGCCGGAGAGCGTCTCGCCCGTCTCAGACGGAACGCTCAGTCTGACGCTGTAGGTGACCTTGCGGCTGACCGTGACGGCCGCGTCTGCATAGTGGTTCATGTAGTAGTTCACGGTCACGGCATTGAAGTTCGTGCCCACGCCGCTGTCCGTCATGTTGTACAGGAACGCAAACGGGTTTGCCGCCGAGTACATCGAGCCGTAGGTGTAGCCGTTCGTGAAGGTGCAGGTGGCCGTGTCCTTGCCGTCCTCGAACGCCACATCCTCGGGAATCGTGACGGTGACGGTGGCGTTATCCATCTTCTGATACTGGCCGAGCGTACCCTCAAACTTCGTCTCACCGGCATAGTAGGTCGGCTTAAAGATCGTCGGGTTAAAAATGCCGGAGACCTTGTTGACCGCGCGGTACATGCCGCTGAAGCTCAGCTTCACGCGGTCGCCGGGCATGATGTCCTCGCCGGGGTTGCTGACGTTCTCGGCGGTGATCGTGACTCTCGATGCGCGCACGAGGCGGTAGCTCACGCCCGTGGTATCCTCCATGCGGATGATGACCGTGCCGCCCTTGCCGTTTCCGATGCCGTCAAAGCGCGTAAGCGGGATGGTATACTGCGTGCCGTCGGTTTCCGCTTCTGTCCACTGCGTGTATTGCGCCTCGAAGCTGTCAGCAGTGAAAGCGACCAGTGCGTAGGAGACGCTCGCCTCGCCGGTGGCCTTGAGCCGGAAGGTCAGGCGGTTGTCGTTGTCGTTATAGAACCAGGTGTCGTAGTTGTAGTCCCAATCCATGGAGCGCGTCGTCGTGACGCCCGGCGCCATGTTGAAGTCCACATCTGCATCCGCCGTGCCGTGCTTCACGCCGGTGCCGCCGATGGCGATGACGCCGACGCGCTCCGGATTCGTCGCGGGATACAGGCCGCCGTGCGAGCGGTACTCCCCGGGGTTCACGTCCACGGATTCATAGCTGACCGCGATGAAGGCGTCCTCGGCGCCGGGTGTGATGTCCGCCCAGTTGGCGGTGGTGTTGCCGCCGTTCACCGTCTCGATCAGCGCCTCGCCGCCGAGCGTCAGATTGCGCCATGTGAAGTCCGGCTCGACCATGATGTTGCCCGCGTCGGAGTTGATGAGCTGCCAGTGGCGGTAGGCGCGCACGCGCGTCTTCCCCGTGATGGCCTCAAAGCCGCTCGGGTCGAGGTTCACCTGAAGGTCTGCCTCGTCGCGCGTTTTTGTCGCGCTGCCGAGGTTGCTGAAATCATGGCTCATGCGGTTGGTCGGCGCATTCTCCGGGAAGGAGAACGCCATCTCCGTGCCGGCAGACAGTCCCGAAAGCCAGCCCGCCTGCGTCACGTGCTTGTCATCGCTCAGACGCCAGGTGTAGTTGCCGTTGCTCTTGCTGACGAAGTAGACCGCGCTCTTGGTGCCGTCCTCGTTCATCGTCCAGCGGTCTTCGAACGCCGCGTTCTCATCGCCGTACTGCGGCATGATCTCGGTGGTGTTGAAGTTGTTCCACTGGAAGTACAGGCCGAACCGCGCATCCTGCGGAACCGTGACCTTCAGCTCGAGACCGGTGTTGATGGCGCCGTTCTTGGTCGCAGGTCTGTAGTTTGCCTGGAAGGTCTGGTTGATGCTCTGCGTAAAGATATAGCCGTCAATATCCGGATAGACGTAGTAGTTGTACAGGCAGGCGTTTCCTGCCGCATACAGCATCGTCGGATAGTAGGCATAGCCGCTCTTTGTGTATGCCTCGCCCATCGCGGTCGAGCACTTCATGATCGGGCAGTCCACACGGACATGGTACTCGTCGGCGCTGAAATAGGTATTGTCAAGCTTTCTGGACGAAGTGTAGAACGACACGCACTGGAGATAGATGTTCGTGCCGCCGCCCGTCAGACCGTCCACGTTGGTGTCGGTCGGGAGCGTGAGCGTCATGCCGCCGAGTGCGACGTCATATTCTCCGCTCTCTGCGTTCTTCGCAAACGCGCGGTAGGCGTAGCGCCCTGCCGTGAGCTTTGCGTAGAACATCTGATAGTCCTTGAGGAGCTTGCCCTGTGCAGGATCATATGCCTCCTCGCCCTCGGGAAGCTCCGGGGTGAAGTTGCTGTAGAGGAACACGTTTTGAAGCTCGTCCCCCAGCGTCTCCTTGCCTTCGGCGTCCGTCGTGATGCTGTAGAGCTTGATGATGGGGTACGTGTCGTTGTAGCTCTTGCCGACATAGAACGAGAAGTCCAACGTCGGCGCATCCTCGACCGTCAGCGTCAGCGTCCACGTGTCGGTGGAGAAATGCACGCCGTCGTGCGAGGCATAGAAGCGGTAGATGTATGTACCGGCCTTGTTTTCGGTGATCTGGATGGTGGTCGCTCCAAAGAGTGCATCACTGAAGCCGGTCCGCGCGCCCCAGCTCTCGCCGCCGTCCTCGGAGCGCTCAAAATAGTAGTTTCTATAGTTCAGCGTCTGGCCCTCGACCGGCTCGAAGATCTTGCCCGCCTGGAGGTCTCTCAGGAGATAGGCCATGCCGGTCTGGACGGTGGCGCTGCTCTCGGCGGGATAGTCCGCCTTGCGGGTCGGGACGGCTGCCGCCATTGCGTTGCCGCAGCGGTCGCACTTGCCGTCGCCGTTTTCATCGGCGCAGGCCTCCTTCAGGCGGTACACGCCGCCGAGGTCCGCGTTCGGATATTCCGGCAGCGTGATCGTCACATAGTGCTTGTCCACGCCGTTTTCCTGATTGTAATAGACGTAGGCGCGCTGCGTCCCGGTCGGCAAAAGGATGTCGTTTCGTCCAAGCGCGCTGATGAGCGCAACGTCATCGTCATCGATCTTGCTATCGCTGTTCACATCGCAGGCAAAGATCTGCCACGGCGTCAGAACGGGCTTGCCCGTTCTCAGATGCTGAAGCAGGATCTGGAACTCGCCGGCGTTGAATTTCCCGTTGCCGTCTGCGTCGCCGTAGAAGTGTTCCTCCGTGCTGACGACCTTGCCGCAGGCCTTGCAGGTAACATTCTCGTCAAACTTGCCGTCCTTCGGGCTGTGGCACTGGAATGCCGTCTCGGTCTGGCTGTGCTCACAGCCGGCCTGCGCCGCCTTCACGACGAGCTTTGCCGTTGCGGGCGCGTAGCAGGCATCCTCCGTCGAGGCGTTGGGGTCCATGCTGAGCAGATAGTAGCTGCCCGCCTTGAGTCCCAGCTTCGCAGCATCCAGCGTGTAGGTGCTGCCGCCCTCCTTGTCCGGCTGGACCGCCTTGACGAGCTTCCAGTTTTCGTCGTAGACGCTGACGCCGAGGCCGCTGATCGGCTCGAACGATTCTGTGCCGCCGTCTGCCACGGAGCGCGTGTCATACTTGACCGTCTTGATGCTCACCGAGCCGTCTGCCGCAAGCGTATAATCGTCCTGCTCGAACGCCGCAAACGCGCCGTATGTCCAGAAGCTCCAGTTGGAGAACATGGCAACGTCGATCGTATCGCCGTCGGACAGCAGGATATAATCCGCCGTCGCGCCCCAGCCCGCGCTCATGAGGGGATAGACATGGTTTCGGTAGTACATGAGGTTCTCGTCGTGACCCCAGAACTGCTGCATATACATGCTCGTGGCGCTGCCGGTGATGTTGAGTGCCAGAGCCTTGTCGTCATACGGCTGGCTGCCGTTCAGATCCTGAACGCCCACGCCGCCGTCATGACCGGGAATTACAGCCGTGCCGCTCGTCACATCCGTCGGATCATATCCGAGGTAGCAGGTGCCAAGCAGCATCAGATACAGGTGCAGCAGCGTTGGACGCAGAACGACCTTGTCGTCCACATATCCGCCCGAGCCGTTTTCGGTGTGGTAGCGGTAGAAATCCGCAAGCTCCTGATTTTCAAGATCGAAATACGGGACGTCATACTCAAGGTGCGCCAGCACGGAGCCGTCGTTTCCGACCAGCGGCACACCGTCGGCGGAGACCGTCACATAGACCTTGACGGTTTCCGCAGGCGACTCGTCATAGCCGTACTGCGCCGCATCGCCGCTCTCACCCTTCTTCACCGTGACCGCGATGGTATGCGTCGCGGAAACCGTCGGGTCGCTCTTGCAGGACGCTTTGAGCTGAACATCGACCGTCCCGGCATCCGGACTTGTGAAGTAGAGATACATCGCGCCGCCGTCCTCCCCGTTCGCCGCGATCTTTGTCTGTGTTCCGTAATCGCCGACCAGCGCATAGGACAGCTCGTGTCCCTCGCTGTCAACGAACATGTCAGAGAGCTTTACCTTCAGCATCGCTCCCTGCGTCGTCTCCAACGTCTTCGGCGCACTGTCTGCAACCGTGATCTCGCACTTGTCCGCCGCAAATGCACTGAGCGTCATGCCCGGCAGCATTCCTGCCAGAAGTGCAAACACGAGCAGCAGACTCAGTATCTTCTTGTGTTTCATTCTTTCTGCTTCCTTTCATTTTTTACTCAAAATGCCTTGCGTTTGACTTTCCGTCCCGTTTTACCGCGGGCGTGCTCTGCCGTTTGGCAGAACCTCTGGTTATTCCAGTCAGTTCGCAGCAGCTTCGAAACACAGATGCATTTTTTGTACGACTTTATACGCGGGTACACGCGCGGGCACTCAAAGCTGAATGCTTTTTCGGATCTCCTCCACGCGGACGGGCACGCCCGCCTGCACGATCACGCGCACCTCTCCGTATCCAAGACCTCTGAGCAGCTCCAGCAGAGCCGTCTCCTTCGCATTCGGCACAACGGCCTTCTTTTCCTGCGTATCCATCTTCCCTCCTGCACAAAAAAGCTGCGGCGATATTTCTATCGCCGCAGCCGTCTTTTTTCTGCAACACACGCAAAGGACACCTTCCCCGCTGGGAGAGGCGCAATGCGCTCCTTTCATCACCAAGTCTTCTGGCTCGTATATTTAGGAGCAGCACATGCCGCTCTGCGCCTGCCCGCCTACCTTCTCATGCTTTCTCAGCACAATGGCCGGTTTTCACCGCGGCGAACAGTCTCATATACATACAGCTAACGGAAACAAGCTCCGGATTCTCACCGGATTCCTTTTAACCTTTGCTGGATGCCAACAAAGGTCGATGACGATCTATTCAGTTTACCACTGCGTAGTATAACACATTTTCTGCGTCGTGTATACACTGCCTTTTTCAACAAAAAACGCAGTATTTTCTGTTGAAGTTGAACAATTTTTCTGTCCTCGTCCGGTCTTTTACTCCGCTAAGCCGTATTTGGTCTTGATTCGGTCAAGCTTCTCCAGCATCGGCTCTGCGCCCAGCCACAGGAAGAAAAACGTGGCAATGGCGCGCACCAGATCGACCGGAAGGCCGGTGATGTAATAGCTCAAGATAATTTTCCAGTTGATCGTGTTGGACCACATGAGCGCCGACGCGGGATTCATAATGCCGCCATACACGATGGTCGAGCAGATCACGCCGAAGATACAAAGGCTCAGCCGCCCGCGCCGCAGAACGCCCTTGCGGTACAAGACACCTGCCAGCCAGCCGATGATGCCCATTGCAAACATCTGCCACGGCGTCCACGGCCCCTGGGAAAAGAGCATATTGGACACCAGCATGGTCATCGCGCCAACTAGGAACCCTGTTTCGCCGCCGAAGGCCACGCCAGCGAGGATCGTCATGGCAACGACCGGCTTGAACTCCGGCAGCATGAAGAACGCGGCACGGCCTGCAACATTCAAAGCTACCAGAACGGCTATCAGCACCAGCTCGCGCGCCTGCGGCTTTCTGCCCTCGAAAATCAGGAAGAACGGCAGCATACATTCCAGCAAAATCAGCAGCGAAATGAAGTAATATTTTCGCCCCGCGAAGTAGTACACGCCGACAAACAGCGTCAGCGGAATGAGCAGGAGGATTAAAAGCGTTGCGAAGATCGTACGTTTTTTCAGCTTCCGTTTTTCGAGCGGCGTTTGCACCAGATAATCCGGCCGGTCTGCCTTGCGGCTGATGGAGAGCGCGAAGACAAGCAAGGAGACAAGCAGAATCCCATAGAGCTTCAGCTGCCCGCCTGCCAGCGCGGTCATGCCGTTTGCGTCTATGAGCTTTGTGAGGTCTGTCACGCCTATGGCCTGCGCGATGAGCGCCAGCGAAGCGGCACCGGACACGGCGGCAAGGATTTTTCGCCAGACCGGGAGCTTTTTCACCGTCCGCGTCTCTTTCTCCGGTGCGGGCGGGATGCGCTGATATTCCGGCAATGCCGCTTCCGGTTCGACCGCACCGCCGCAGGCCACGATCACATCCTCGGGCGTGACCGCATCTGGCAGCACATCGCGCGCGATGCGGTTCGCGGCGGTCGTGTAGAAGCTGTTGCCGGAGAAGAACGTTTTCGGTTCGGCTTCGGTGACGATATTGCCGTCAAAGAACAGGGCGCAGCGGTCGGCGTATTTCGCGCAAAATTCAATGTCGTGGCTGACCACCAAAATCGCCACACCGGATGCTTGCAGCGTTCGGAGAATCTGCCCGAAAACCTGCTTGAACTCCGCGTCCAGACCCTTCGTCGGCTCGTCAAGGAGCAGAATATCCGGGTTTAACAAGAGAATTTTCGCCAGCGCCGCGCGCTGCTGTTCGCCGCCCGAGAGGTCGTATGGGTGACGGTCAAGCAGCTCTGCCAGCTTGCAGAGGGAGACGACTTGTGCAAGGCGCTCAGATTTGCGTTCGGATTTTGGTAAAATCTCCAATAAATCTGCGCGCACTGAGGATTTCACAAAGAGCGCCTGTGGATTTTGGGGCAGCATTCCGACGCTGCCCGTGATGGTCAGCTCCCCGCGATACGGCCTTTGCAGCCTCGCCAGCAGCTTGAGCGTGGTCGTTTTGCCCGTGCCGTTGCCGCCGAGCAGCGCCAGAAATTCACCCTTGCACAGCTCCAGCGACAAGCCTTTGACCACGTCGGGCAGGTCTTTGTCGTATTTGAACCAGAGTTCCCGCGCCGAGACAACGGTTTCCGTGTCCGGTGCGTTTTTATTTTCTTCTGGGATAGGCTGCAATTCATGCGTTTTTGCATAGTCGAGCAGCCAGTTTCGGCCGTTGCAGACGGAGATGGGGCAAGTCGCTTTGGAATCCGACGCTGCCCAGATGCGCATGGCGGCGGGCATGGCGAGGAACATCGCGTTCCCACTGCTTTTCAGCTCCGCGCCCACTTCGGCGGGCGTGCCGGTGCAAAGGAGCTTGCCGCCGTCCATGACCGCGACACGCGACGCAAAGGAGAACGCTTCTTCCAGACGATGTTCGGTCAGGAGGATGGTCGTTCCCAATTCGCGGTTGATCTTGCCAAGCGTCGCAAGAAAATCCGACGCGGCAATCGGGTCGAGCTGGCTCGTCGGCTCGTCCAGAATTAAAACTTTCGGTTGAAGCACCATCACGGATGCGAGGTTCAAGAGCTGTTTCTGCCCGCCGGACAGCTCTGTGACCGGCTTGTAAAACCATTCCTGAATCCCGAAAAACGATGCCATTTCCG
>OKSO01000040.1_pt1 | contig 47861 bp, 43 predicted proteins | sample 1606241 | NCBI WGS metagenome assembly OKSO01 (sample SAMEA3879540, study PRJEB24766) | human gut metagenome | biome: human-associated habitat; feature: feces | place: USA | collected 1985/1987
ATTGATGGCGGCTTCTGCTTCATGGTCGATAGAGCGCAGCGTGTAAATGTGGCGCACACCTCTAAAGTCCGGCGCTTCGGCAATCGTCACATCATACTTATCGCACAGTTTCTCCACATACATCTCCACACGGCCAGCACCGGGGATACTGCGGGAGGTCAGGTTCATATCCAGCAACCCCGCCGCCTGTTTTGCGTCCTCACCGTACAACTCAAAGAAATCGCCCACCTGAAACAGCACGAGGTCGTCCGGGTGGGCTTCCTTTACGGCATTGTAGTCATTCCATGCTGCGCTTCGCTCTGCGGTCTGCCGCTGAAGCTGCTCAAAGCGCGCCTTTTCCTCCGGGGTCAGGAAACGGTCTTTGCGGATCAGCTCAGAGATACGCTTGGCGACGTTCGCCCAGTTCAGCTGGATTTCCGGGCAGTCCTGTTTTTTCAGGCTGACGCCCTTGCCGCTGTGATCCTCACCGCTGTGGGATGCGCCGGATACCGCGTGGGAGCGTCCCCCAATGCCGTATTCATCTTTCAGGAAATCCGCCTGCTCCCTGGGGCTGTGTTTCTCTTTGAAATAGGCGTAGATACGCCCCTTGCTCCCTTCAATATTGCTGCCGCGGGTCAGGGTCGCGGCGATCTCGTCCTCGGTAATGAACCGCTGCACGGCGGGGATCTCCGCCATTTCGGTGCGGTATTCTCTGCGGGGCAGGGACAGCTCCCGCAGGCCCTGCTCGATTTTGTCCGGCTTGTGGTAGTGAAAGCGCAGCAGGCTTCTGTCCTCCCGGCAGTCGGATCGGAGCTGTGCTAAATCGTCCATGAGGACTTCACGGAACGCAGGGTCTCTCAGCCGCTCGGCAAGCCGCGCCGTTTCCTCCGGGAAACCGCCGCCCCGCATATCCGACAGGCAGGAGAGGTAGCCCTGCGCCCGCGCCTTTTCACTTAAATCCTGCCGTAGATACCAGATAGACTGCGCCAGCTCCGTGCGCTCGTGCCCCGGTGCTTCCGCAAGCTCCACATTGGTTGTGTATTCGCCCTTCTCCAAAAGCTCGGAAATGCGCTCCGCCGCCTCCTGCCAGCTTACGACCTTTGCGGAGGTCAGATACCTTGCCGCATCCCCATTGGCAATGTGGATGCCGTCCTCGGCGTACCACGCGGAATATCTGCCGTTCTCGGTGACGACGCCGTTGCCGCCGTGGAAGCTGCTTTGAAGAAACGCCGCGATTTCTTCCACGCTCTTGCCCTTGGAGAACTCCGTGGCGATCTTCATGCGGGCATAGTCGGCGTTGCCCTCCATGCGCAGAATGTGGTCGATATCCGCCTGCGGGATGGACATGGAAAAAGCGGAGGGCGTGTAGCTCTCCGCTTCTGCGATATATGCGATTTGCTCATCCTCCGTGGGGAACAGACTCAGTTGGTATGCCTGCGGTATCGGAGGCTGCGCCGGTTCCGCTTCCGGCGCGTCATTGGTCAGTTGTACACCAGCTCGCTGAGAATGATCTCCTCGGCCTGCGCTTTCAGGCTGTTCATCAGCCCCACCCATTTCATCTGGTCGCGGGCTTTCAGCTCCTCCGTCACGCCCGCCGACTTCATCAGCTCCGGCATCATCTGCTCCAGCCTCCGGTTCGCCGTCTCGTCGATCTCCCGCAGGTGCGGGAACAGCTTCTCCGACAGCACCAGACGGCTGTACAGCCCCGGTCTGTGCTCCTGAAGGTAGCTCCTGCGCAGTCTCCCGTACTTGCCCAGGGGTCTCGCGTCCTCCGACGTCTCGCTCAGCGTCAGGTCGGGAATCAGGTAGTCCCCGTTCTTCGTATAGGTCAGTTCTGTCATGGCTATAGCTCCTTTCCGCGAGTTTCTCGCGCTCGTAATTCTTGATGGTGACTTCGATCTGCCGCAGCACCTCTCCGTTGATCCTGCTCACTGCCGTGCCCAGCTCGGCGGCGGCTTCCGGGGTGTTGAAATCGAAGATGCTCAGGAAGTCCTCATGCTCGAAGCGGTCGTCCGCTTCAAGCCCGCAGCGGGACATGAGCGAGTAGGCGATGCTGACGGCGGCGGCGCTTTGGAAGGCCGCTCCTACGTTGAACTCATCATACCCGTAAAGAAAGGAATCGTCAACGATGGCGAGGATATCCCGCTTATAGTCCCGCCAGTATTCCTCCGCAAGCTGAGACGCGATGCGCTCAAGCTGGTCAGGAAGCCCTCCTTTTCCGTCCACACCGTAGCGGCTTTCCAGCATGACGCTTACCGCGTCCGCGTGCTCCTCCCGGTATTCCCACAGGTAGCGGCTCTTTGGAAACTCTCTGCCGCCCGTGTCCGACACGTCGAACACATACCGAAGCCTCGGCCTTTCGCCGCTGCTGTCGATGAGGGCGATGCCCTTAGAGCCCCTGCGGACATACCGGCCCATCTTTTCGTTCCAGAAGTCGTACTCCGCGCAGGCGGTGGCGTCCGGACGCTGGGCGTGGATCATGACCTGCTCGGCGTAGGGGTATTTGTACAGCCTTGCGGCGGTGGTGAGAAAGCCCGTCCAGCCCCGGTAGCTGCCGGTGATTTGCCGCTGCGCCTCGTCCGCCATCTGCATATACGTTTGTAGCTTGCTCGGCATATTGCTCCTCCTTCATGGCATAAATTTAGAGCGCCCGGAACGGACGCTCTATGTAAGGGGCGGTATTCGGTTTTCAGTCGGGGACTATACCGCAGTCAGTCCCTCCGTGATTTGTTTGAAAAAGTCTGCGCTCCAGATATTCAGCACGGAGGAATCGTGAATGAACGGCTCCACATCCTGCCTTGCCTGTGCGTAATCGATGCTGTCGAAGCGTTCCGCCAGCATCGCTTTGATTTCCGGCAAGGAACAGTCCGCATCGGCGGAAATGAACCCGGAATCAATCAATCGTGCCTGAAGGTGTTTTTGATTGACGGCGGTGTTCCTCGAAAGATAGAATACATAGTCGTACAGATCCCTGCCCTTGATGCGGCTCTGCCACGCACGGCAGATGACAGCATGGATTTTCCCTGCAAACAGAGAGGGCATATCGTACAGCCGCACCTCATACGGAACGGGCAGCAGCCGGTATTTGTGCTCGAATGAGGCGAAGGCGGGCGGGTTAACGTCCACCTCGAACTTAATCTTGACCGCTTCATTCTTCGCCACGCTTCCCGCCACCTTTTCATCCGCGTAGAACAGCAGGAGATGTTCCTTCGTGTTCCCCTTCAGGAAGGCGGAGCGGATGGTGCTTTCTTTTGTCTTTTCCTTTTCCTGAATCTCCACGTTCAGCCCAAAGGCTTTCACTTCCTTCTCCAGCACGGGAAAGTAGGCCGTCAGGTCAAAGTCCAAATCCTCCGCTTCCAGCGAAAAATCCAGATCCTCGGAAAAGCGGTCGAGACCGTAGAAGATTCGCAGGGCGGTTCCGCCGTAGAACGCCGCTTTTTTGAAGAAGCCCGCATGGGACAAGCCGCAGAGCACAATTTCCTGCATGATCTCCTTCATGGCGTTCTTTCTGTCGTAGATATTCTCTACATGGTAGCTTTTCAGCATCTGTTCAATGGCGCTGTTCATGTCAAAGCCTCCTTAAAAGCGAGCAGAGCTTCTTTACGTTCGTGGAATGATACGCTCCGCTGTATTCGCAAACCTTATTTCCGTCCAGCTTCCCAATCTCCGATTCCTCAATCCGCAAATCCTCCGTCAGCAGCCGGAAAAGCTCCTGTGTGTTCGGCACGGGCGGCATAGTATAGAGCTGGTCGCACAGAGCCTTTTCCGGCTCTGCGATCCGATAGAAATAATCGCCCTCCTGCACGAGCCGAATCCCCAGCGGAAACGCCTCGGACGGCACATCCCGATAGGTGAAGGTTCCGAAGGGCGTTTCGTACTTCTTTTTCTTTTTCTTTTCAAAGGTGGCGCAGGTAACGGCATATACCGCTTCGGGAATCAGCCCGTAGCGGCTGAGGGCATATTCAAAGGAAATGTATGAAGGCCCGTAAATACTGCCCGCAAGCAGGTACGCAGGAGCGTTCCGGTCAGTTTCATATAGTCCCCTTGTAATGGGAAAGCATTCGCCTCGCTCCGCCATACGCGCGAGCTTTGACTTCGGAGAACCGTATCCCTTCAATTCTTCCAGTAGCATCGCTGTTGTCTTTATCATATTTTCACCTCGCAGTCTTATTATACGCAACTATCCGGTGAAAATCAAGTGATTTCAAAAAATAGTGCGGATTCTTTCCTGCTCATTCTGTGCGTTTTCCGGGGAGAATACGCCTCCGTATTGACACTTTTTCCTGTGTGATAGTCTCAACTATTTCACCTATAACTTCGGACGGTTGCGCCCCAAGTGATAGATGCACAGGATTCCTATTGAAAATTTTTGCGGATACACGCACTTTTCTTCAATAGAATAATCACAGCGGGAGCGACCCGAAAGCCGCTCCCGCCGCATCCGCCTTATTCGTCCGTGTCGAAGTCCGGCACCAGCTCCATCTCCGCGAAGTCCTCGTCGGTGATTTCGCCCAGCTTTTGCAGGGCGCTGTCGGTCAGATCCCGCAGCTCGGCTTCGTCCTCGTCCAGGTATCCGCGCATTTCGGTGAGGGCGGCAATCAGCCCGCTGCGGCTGTCGCTTTGGTAGATGCACATGAGGTTCATTTCATCGTTGGTAAAATTCATCATAGCAGCTCTCTTTCCGCGCGCTTTGAACGCGCTGTCTTTTTCGGCTCGTTGACGGGAGGACAGAGCTTTGCCAGCACGGAGGGCTTCTTCTCCTGCCGTGCCGCCTGCGCCTGTTCCCGGCGCGCCGCCTGCGCCAGCTCCATGAGGGAGACGGGCTTGCCGGACTTTGCCTGTTCCTCCAGCTCTGCCACGGTCTGCTTCGGCCCGTTGTTGATAACGCCGTCGATCATGCCGTAGTCGTCCTCCATGGCCATCTCCGCGTTTTTGAGATAGTTTTCCGGCTTGAGGAAGTCGGGCAGCGCCTTGAAGCCCCGGGAATCAACGTAATGACAGGATACCACACCGTTCTGCTTCAGCGCCACGATGTCGCTGACAGACAGGCTGTGACCGCGAAAATCCTCCGGACGGCGGAGGTTGAAGGTCTCATACAGCACGTCCAACCTGTCCTGCGTATCGCCCCTGCTGTCGAGGTTTCCCGCGTAGACGGCGGCGTAATTTCCCTTTTCAATGGAAAGCCCCTTCTTCTCCAGATACTCGGCGTTCATAAAGCGGAGCTGCGCCGTATTATCATTATCCCGAAGCTGATAGATGGCAAAGCTGTCGGCGGTGTTGTCGAGGAACGCCTTTTCATAGTCCTGCGGCGCAAGGCGGTCTTTGACCGTCTCCCATTCGGAGGCTTCCACGCCGAAGACGCCGTCAAAGCTGCGGACTTCCTCCGCATCGAAAACCATGGCCTCGGTGTTGTCGGTGTGAAGCATATACACGCTTACATCCCGTTCCATGAGCTCCAGCGCGCGCTCTTTTGTCAGCGGCAGCATATTGGAATCGGTGTAGCCGTAGGCGTTCATGCTCTCAACAGAAATCGCAGGGTCGGGGACGCAGCCGTTGTCCGGCGCTGTGACCGGCTCCAGCTCCTGCACGGCGATCTCCTGCACAGGCTGGGCGGCAAGACTCTCCGGTTCCTTATCCAGTCCGCGCTCCTTGCATATTTCTGCGTAATGGCGGTCGATATCCGTAATCAGGGAGGATGAGGTTCGGTTGATGGTCTCCAGCGATGCGCGAAGCTCGGTCAGCTCCCTGTCCTTTGCCCAGGTCGCCAGATACCCGAAGCTGTTTTCGCCTGTCTCAATGCCGTAATAGGCGCAGACGGCGAAGGAGATGCTCTCCGCCTGAATCTCCTCGGCGGCGCGGGAGAGCTTTGCCTTTTCCGGGTACTGTGCGTGCCAAAACTCCTTCACGGTCTGCTCGCCGCCCGTGAAGTTCAGCCCGTCCTCGCCCAGATACAAAAAGCCCTGCTCCGGCAGCTCAATGGGCGCTGCTGTGATGACAGAGGCGGCGTGATTGACGGTGACATGGCTTTCAAGCGTTACCGGCATACCCGGATCGTAATCCGAGCCGCGCAGGTCATATACATACAAGCCCTCCGGCAGCTTATCCCGGTCGATGCGCCCGTTGGAGAACAGCGCAGGCTTGCCGAACAGCTCGATTTCTTGATACTTTTCCCCAATCCCGTCCTTATTGTGGAGCCTGGAGTGGGCGATCTCATGGACGGCGGCGCAGACCGTCTGCACCTCGCTCATGCCTTCTCGGAGGACGATGCGCTGTTTGTCCACGGAGAAGTAGCCGTCCATATTCTCCGCCAGCTTTTCAAAGAAGATGGGGACGGGCGCGCTGCGGCGCAGAGCTTCCATGAACACCCCGTAATTCTGCACATCCCCCGTAAGGTTCGCCGCCAGCTCCGGCAGGGGCTTGCCTGCGGTCTGCTGCACGTCGAACACCACCACGGGCTTGTACATGGGGATCTGCACCGTCTTTTCCTCCGTGATAATATCGCCGTTCTCGTCCCGCAGGGGGAGCTTGGTGTCGGGGTCTAACTTCTGCTGCTCGATTTTCTTCTTGAATGGCGTGGGGGCGATGATCTTAATGCCCTTTTCACCCTTTTTGACGCTCCTTCCGAACTGATCGCGCCATTTGTTGAAGCCCGCCACATGGGTGGCGTCGGGGCGCTGCATATAGATGAGCATGGTGTTGTTGACGCTGTAGCGGTGAAAGCGGCTCATGGTGGCAAGGTACTGCCTGTATTTGTCGCTCTCAAACAGCTCCTTTATGCCCGTCTCGATGCTGTCGGTGATATCCTTGAGCCGTTCCTTGTTGGTCTGTTTTTCAGCCATTTCGTGCATACCTCCTTTGGATCATGGTAAAAACAGCGGCTCCCGCAGGGAAACGAAACGCCCGTGCGGGAGCCTGTGAGGGTCACTTGGTGAAGTCCAGCTTATAGGAGGAACGCGCGCCGTCGTCCTCCAGCACGATGAATGCGTCGTAGGTCTTGCCGGTTTTCTCGGAGTAGATACCGCTGGCGTAGGCGCGTCCCTGCGTCAGGAGCGAGGAAGCCATCTTCTTCGTCAGGCTGATCTTCTTGGCGGCAAGGAAGCGGTTGTCCCGCCACAGCCCGAACTTGCAGCTCCGTCTCTCGCAGAAATAGCCGTTTTTGCTCTCCGTGACCTCTGCGCCGCAGCGGGGGCATTTGCCCACAACGGGTCTGCCGGAGGGGAACAGCACCTCCGCGCCGTCCACAGGCGCAGCGTCCCGAACCAGCGCTGCGACCATATCGCGGATGCCGGCAAGGAACTCGTCCGCGCCCAGCTCGCCGCACTCGATCTCCTTGAGGCGGTGCTCCCATTCGGCGGTGAGCAGCGGGGACTGGAGCTGTTCGGGCAGCACGGTAATGAGGGAAACGCCCGCTTCGGTGGGAACGAGGCGTACAGATTTCTTCGCCTTTCTGCGCTCCGCAAAGCCCGTGGCCACCAGCTTTTCAATGACCGCCGCCCTTGTTGCGGGGGTTCCCAATCCCTTTCTCTCGGTATCTTCCGGCATATCCTCCTTGCCCGCCGTCTCCATGGCCGACAAAAGCGTATCCTCGGTGAAGTGCTTTGGCGGGGTCGTTCTGCCCTCTTTGACCGCGCAGGAGGAAACGGGAAGCAACTGTCCCTCGGAAAGCTCCGGGAGGAGCTTGTCCGTAAGCTCCGCATCCGCATATGCTTTCCAACCGAGCTGAATCACCGTTTTCCCCTTGGCAGAAAAGGCATTTCCGCCGCAGTCCAGCCTTGCCTCGGTCTCCAGATAGACGAAGGGCGCGCTGACCGCCATAAGCACCTGACGGGAAACAAGGCGCAGCAGCTCCCGTTCGCCTGCGAGCAGAGCCTCCAAGTCCGTTTCACCCGCTGCCATCGTGGGAACGACGGCATGGTGGTCGCTGACCTTTTTGCTGCTGCACACCTGCCCCGAACAGACGGCTGCGGGCGGCTCCGTGCCGCAGACGCCCGCGCAGCACAGCGCCAGCGCGTTTACGCCGCCCTCCATATCGTCGGTGAGATAGCGGCTGTCGGTGCGGGGGTAAGTGCAGAGCTTCTTTTCATACAGGCTTTGCAGATAGTCCAGCGTCTGCTGCGCCGTGTATCCAAGTAGGCGGTTCGCATCCCGCTGGAGCGTGGTCAGGTCGTAGAGTGCCGGTGCTTTCTCCGTCTTTTTTGTCTGCATGATAGAGGTAACAGCGGCGGCTTTGCCGTTGCAGTCCCCGGCAAGCCGCTCCGCCTCTGCCTGCTCCTTCATGCGCCCGCCTGCGGCGGAGAAGCCGTCAAAGTCCAGATGGACGGTGTAGAAGCTCTCCGGCTGAAAGGCGTTGATCTCCGCTTCCCGCTGCACCAGCAGCGCAAGCGTGGGCGACACCACGCGCCCTACGTTCAGTGTGCGGTGGTACATCACGGAAAACAGGCGGGTGGCGTTGATGCCCACCAGCCAGTCCGCCTTGCTGCGGCAGAGGGCGGAGGCGTAGAGGTTGTCGTACTCCGCGCCGTCGCGGAGATTGTCAAAGCCCTGAAGGATCGCCGCATCCTCCATGGAGGAGATCCAGAGCCGCTTTACGCGCTTGCGGCAGTTGTTGAGATTATACGCTGTGCGGAAGATCAGCTCGCCCTCGCGCCCGGCGTCGCAGGCGTTGATGACCTCGCAAACGTCCTCTCTGTGCATGAGGGTGCGCAGGGTGTTCATCTGCTTCTGCTTGTCCCTCGCCACGGTGTACTGCCAGCTATCCGGCAGGATGGGCAAGTCCTCCCTTCGCCATTTGCCGTACTTTTCGTCGTAGGCGTCCGCATCCGAAAGCTCCGCAAGATGCCCGAAGCACCAGGAAACGAGATAGCCGCCGCCCGAAAGAAAGCCGTCCCCGCGTTTGCCTGCGCCAAGAACGGCGGCAATGCTCCTTGCCACGGAGGGCTTTTCACACACAACCAATCGGTATTCGTTCATATTCCTTTATTCCTCCTCATCGTTGATATCGAAATCATCCGGCGCGTCCCAGCCCTTTGCCCGCAGGAACTCCTTGCGCAGGGTGTTGTTCCCGCAGTCCTCGATGGCCTTCTCCACATACAGGTCGCAGTTTGCGTAGCTGTATTCGTCGAAATAGTATTTGAAGTCGTAGTAGATGGATTTGACGGGCTTGGGGGTGCGGAGCAGCGCCTCTGCGTCCCCGCAGCCCGCCTCCACGGCTTTTACGATCTTCTGCCGAATGAAGTATTCAAAGGCTTTCTTGCCGCCCCGGTATCCGGGCTTTTGGGAGAGCGTCTGCCGGATGAAAAGCGCCTGCTCACGCTTCATGATCTGAATAAGCCGCTCGCGGGGAGACGGCTCCATGGGCGATTCTGTGCTGACAGTCTGTGTCACTTTTCTTCATCCTCCCCGGCGTCCGTCTCGTCCTCGGCTTCAAACTCGTAGTCCTCATCTTCCTCGTCCTCGCCGTAGTCGTAATCGTCCAGGTCGTCCGCCCCACGGGTGTCGGCCTTGGGCTTGCGGAGCTTGAACCAGTACAGCGCACCGCCGCCCAGCAGAAGCAGGAGGACGACCACTATGAGCCCCGCACCGTTGGCGCTCTTTTCGGGCGCGGTCTCCGCAGGCTCAGCGGGCTGTGGCGTGGGTTCCGTAACTTCCTTGCCCGCGCACTCGCTCATATTGGTTCTGCACACCTTGCAGCCCGTGTTGATCTTGCCAACGGCGCATTTGTCCGTGCAGGTGCAGGCGGGGACGATGCTCTCGCCGTCCTTGGTCAGCGCCAGCAGGTCGGCCTCGTCCACAAGATTCAGGAAATGGACGTTCTCATTGCCCTTATCGTCCCGGTCGATGATGAGATAAAAGGTATTGCCGCCCTTGGTCGTCACGGTGATGAACTGCTTGCCTGCGCCGAAAGCGGAGCCGATATCGTCCATGATCGTCAGGTTGCCGTCCGGGGTCAGGGGCGCGGAACCTCCGGCAGCGGCGTAATATTGCAGCAGCAGCTCCGGCAGTCCCGCCATATCCGTATCGCTTCCGCTGTTTTCTGTCGGCGCGTTCATGACGTCAAGGTATTTGCCGTATACATAGCCGGTCTGCTCCGGCACGACCACCTTGTACCAGCCGTTGCTTTCCTCCAGCACCTTCACCTCCGCGCCGTTGAGCAGATGCCCAATCACAGTGTAGTCCGTGCCGGGGCCGGTGCGCAGGTTCAAATAGGTGCGGACGTTGACCACCTTTCCGGCCTGCTCCCGTTTGGCGGGAAGCGTCCAGCTCCGATCCCCGATGGTCACGGTATGGCTTCCGTCCGCATTTTCGGTCACAAGCACGGTCAGGGTCTGTCCGTTTGGGGCCTGCTCACCGGTATTCGTATTCTCCGGCTGTGTAGTTGCAGTTGGGCTTTCCATGGTCGGGTCGCCCATTGTCGAATCGACCATATCGCCGCCTGCATAGGCCGTAACGGAAAAGACCGTCATGCAGAGCACGACGGCCAGCGTCACGGCAAAAAAACTCCATTTATTCTTCATCCACAAATTCCTCCGTTTTTCTGTATTCGTCGGGCAGCGCCGCCGTGGGACGCTTTTCCAGCATCGCCATCAGCGCCGCGAGCTGCTCGATGGTCAGCCCGTTCTCGCGGACGATGCCCACAATATCCGTGTTTTCCAGCTTCAGAATCTGCTCGTCCAGGGCTTTGAGTCGTGCGGTCAGCGATGCGAGCTTTTCCGCCAGCTTCTCGCGCTCCTGACGCAGCTTTTCAAGTCGCGGGTTCATAACTTCCTCCTTTTTGCGTTGATATGGTTGTTGTTAAGATAATCTGCCAAACTGGAGAAAATGGCTTCGCCAGTAGCTCGTGTCGATGGAAGCGTAGTGAATGGGGTCGCCGCAGTGGAGCATCCTGTTATTGCCCACATAGATGCCCACATGGGACGCGCCTGCGGTGTCGTAGGTCTTTTCAAAGAATATCAGGTCGCCGGGACGGGCGCTTTCCGGGGAGACATAGGCGCACATGCCCCGCAGCCCCTCCGCGCCCAGCCTGCCGAAGCTCCAATGCAGGCCGCAGTTGTTGTAGACATACGAAACGAAGCCGGAGCAGTCGAAGGAGGTGGCGGGCGAGCTGCCGCCCCAGACGTAAGGGTAGCCCAGATACTTTTCCGCTTCCTTGATGATGGCGGCGAACTGCTCGTCCGCCAGCGCCTCCGGGGGTATCTCGTACTTCTCATACTTGGTGTGGTAGTACCGGTTCACATACGGGGAGCCGGGGAACAGGTCGGGGCGGTTGCCCAGCACGCTCATATACACGGCGTACATGGAGAGCTGATCGTGGGACATGATATGCACCGGCACATGGGAGAGGTTGAAATTTTCCAGCTCCACATGGCAGATATACCAGGTATAGGGAACATCCGCCTCGTACTCGTAGCTTTGCAGATTGCCGTTTTCGTCGGTGTAATAGCCGATATGCGTTTCGGTGCGGTATCTGGTTTCCGTGGCGACGGTTTCCGTTAAGATATACTGCTTTTCAAACAGCGTCTCCAGAATCCCGCCTATTTCGTCAATCGTCCATTCTCCGCCCTTGAGGGCGGTAATCATGGAAATGAGCACATAGGGGTCGTGCTCAATCTCGTCCAGGTCGAAGTGGTACTCGTCGTAATCGTGGGTGCTTTCGTAGCTGTTCAGGTATTCCCGCAGCTCGTCCTCCATGGCGCAGTAGGCGGCTTCCGCCGCCAGCATATCCGCATCCTCCAGCGGATAGGTGGAGGCTGCAATGCCGGACACCCCGCCCTGAAACAGCGTGGAGCAGGAGGAAATGCAGGTCATGAGCAGCAGTATCGCGGCGGCGACGCCGCCCGCGATGAGGAAGCCCTTCTTGTGCCGGACAAAAAAGCTGCCGGCCTTTTTGCTCCCCTCGGCGGCGCGCTTTGCCGCCTTCGCGGCGGTCTCGGACGCTTTGACGGTATTCCTCGCGCCGTTCCCCGCTTTTGCGGCGGCGTATTCCTTTTTAATGGCCTGCTTCTGCCGCCAACGGGAATAGGGGTTGGAAGCCCTGCCGTATTCCTGCTCGTACTGTTTGTTCAGCGCCTTGAGATTAGCTTTGTCTGCGGCGGCTTCCGCCTTGTCCGCTTTGCGGTAGGGCTTTTCCGCATGGGAGCGGTGCGCCGATTCCGCAATGCGCCAGGTGCGCTCCGCCGTCTCGGTCAGGGTGTTCGCCGCCTCCGTGCCGGGGTTATCGTCGCCCTCCTCCCGGAGCTTGCGGTGGACTGCGCTGCGGACGGTATCCAGCGGCGCTTTCCTTGCGGCGTGCGCCAGCTTGGAGGGCGGACGCTTTTTGTCCGCCTCCTCAAAGAAAAGGCGCGTCGTGACCTTGCCGCTCTCACTGTCCACAACGCGCTTTTTGACCTTAACGGTTTTCTTGGGAATTTTCGCTTCGGCCTTTTCCAGCTTAACCGCCGCCCTGTCCGCCTTGCGGACGACGCGCTCCAGCTCCGGCAGGGCGCGTTCTTCCTCGGTGAAAATCAGCCTTGGCGAGCGTTTTGCCATATTCATCACCTCCTGATGGGACTGCTGATGGGTTAAAAGCGTTATTCAAACAGAATTTCATCCGTTCTCTCCAAAAAATGCCGCTTGCCCGCCGGGGTGATGAGGGTATAGTGTCCCAGCTTGCCGCACTCGGTGTAGAAGTCCCTCACCAGAAACAGACCGGCGCTCTTTTTGACCGCACGGGGAAAGAGCTTGCGGTTCTTGTCCCGGAACAGATACTTCTTTTCCTCCAGATACCGGGTAAACTGCTTTTCGGGAACGCCCAGCTCCTTGGCGGTGGTGCGGATGTTGGTGCAGTCCGCAGGGTCAACAAAGGCGTCGTAATACTCCGCTTTTGGGAGGGCAAGCCGGAGACGGCGGGTCAGCTCCCGGTTTCGGGCGTTTTCGCTGCGCAGATGGTTCAGGTATTCCGGCACAGCCTCGGGGTGCGCCTCCAGCGCATCCAACAGGCTGTCCGTCATATACGCGCCGTGCTTGCGGATGGAGGGAATGACCTCATGGGTAATCCAGCGCTTGAAGGCTCTCGCTTCCGGCTTGCGGGAGCCGAGAATAAGCGAGTACAATCCAGATTCAGAGATGATAGACATTCGCTGCCTGCCGCCGGGGGTGCTCACTGAATGAGCACCCTTTTCGTCGTCGTCGAGCCTGCTTAAAGCCCGGTTTGTTTTTTCAAGCTCCAGCGCTTTACACACGTCGGCTGCTACAAACCACGGTTCGCCGTCGATCAGGATGCTGCGTACAGCTCCGAACTCCGGGTTTTCAAAGATCATCAGGTGGTTATTCATATTCGCACATCCTTTCTCGTCTCTATTCTGACTGCACCTGCTCCGAGAGCTTGGTCGTGATGATTTTGTACAGCTCCGTATCCTTGGGGAAGCGGTCTACGAAGGGCAGGATCACGCTGCCGTAGAACAAAAGCCCCTCGCCCTCGGCGGATTGGGTCACATACGAGAGCTGATGGGGCGAGATGTTGAGCTGCTTCGCCAGAATCTGCCGGTCGCCGGAAGCCTGGTTGAGCATATACACATAGTCGGAGTTTTCAAAGATGTTCTCCACCTCGCGGGAGGAGAGCAGGTCTTTGACGTTCTGGGTGATGCCCGTGGGAACGCCGCCCCACTTGCGGAATCGCTTCCATATCTCCACCGTATACGCGGCGGTCTGTTCCTCCTTCAGAAGAAGGTGCATTTCGTCGATATAGTAGCGGGTGGACTTGCGCTGCTCCCGGTTGATCGTGACGCGGTTCCACACCGCGTCCTGCACCACCAGCATCCCGATCTTTTTGAGCTGCTTGCCCAGCTCCTTGATATCGAAGCTGACCACGCGGTTTTCGATATTCACGTTGCTGCGGTGGTTGAACACGTTGAGTGAGCCGGTGACGTAGATTTCCAGCGCCGTGGCGATATATTGCGCTTCCTTTTCATCCTGCCTGCGAAGCTCGTTGTACAAGTCCTCTAAAATAGGCATTTTTTCCGGGCGGGGGTCACTCAGGTATTCCCGGTAAACAGAGCGCACACAGCGGTCGATGATGGTCTTTTCCACCGGCATGAGGCCGTCCTTGCCGCCCACGATCAGCTCGCAGAGGGAGAGGATGAAGTCGGATTTCAGGCTCAGCGGGTTTTCATCGTCGCTGTAATTCAGGTTCAAATCCATGGGGTTCAGGTAGTCGGTGGAGGTGGGCGAGATTTTTACCACCTGCCCGTGCAGGTGCTCCACCAGCGGGCCGTACTCCGCCTCCGGGTCGCAGATGATGATATCGTCGTTTGTGACGAGGAACACGTTGGCGATCTCCCGCTTGGCGGAGAAGGACTTGCCGCTGCCGGGCGTGCCCAAGATCAGACCGTTGGGGTTTTTCAGCAGCTTTCTGTCTACCATGATGAGGTTGTTGGAAAGGGCGTTCAGCCCGCAGTACAGGGCTTCCTTCCCGTCCTGAAACAGCTCCTGGGTGGTGAACGGCACGAAGATCGCCACGCTGGAGGTGGTCAGCCCCCGCTGGATCTCGATCTGGTTATACCCCAGCGGCAGCGCGGACATGAAGCCCTCCTCCTGCTGGAAGTCCAGCCGCGTGAGCTGGCAGTTGTACTTCTGGGCGATGGAGCCCGCCTGAAAGACGTTGTTGCCGAGGCGCTGCCTGTTGTCCGCCACGTTCACCACAAGGAAGGTCAAAAGGAACATACGCTCGTTGCGGCTTTGCAGCTCCTGCAAGAGCTTTTTCGCCTCCGTGCCGTAGGTGGCAAGGTCGGAGGGGATAATATCCATATCGTAGCCGGAGCGCACCGCCTTTTTCTGCTCCTCGATGGTCATCTTCTGCAAGTCGGTGATCTTGCGCTTGATGGTCTTGATGGCCTTCACCTGATCCACGGACCGGACGTGCATACTGACGATGAGGGAGCTTTCCATATCGAGAAAGTCCGCCAGCATTCGGTCGTTGAGCTCCGGCGCTAAAATCTGCAAGAAGGATACGCAGCCGGTCTTGCTGCCCACGCCGAAGCTGCTGCCGGTCTTGAACTCAAAGGCGCTGGGCGCGATGAAGTCCTTCACCGACAGCCCGGAGGGAGCCAGCCAGTCCCACGAAAAGCGGAAGGGCTGCGGCTCGTCCATGTGGAGCATCCCGTGCAGCAGGCGCAGGCGCTCCATCCCGTTCAGGCTCTCCGCCATTACGCCCAGACGGCGGAAGTTGTTGAGGATATCCGTCTCGATGCGCTCCAATCGGGGCTTTGCGGCTTTCAGCCCGTCCGCCTCTACGCCAAAGGTCAGGTACTTGGTCTTAATCAGCCCGTTGTTGCCTCTGGCAAGCTGGCTTTGCAGCATCCCGGTGTACTCGGTGCGGAGCTTGTCGAAGCAGTCGCCCTGCAAGGGGATGGCGATGCGCCGGGCGTAGGTATCCCGCGTGGCGGAGAGGTTGATGAAGGAGAGCTGGAAGCGGATGGAGGAATCAAAATAGTTGAGGAAGTCGCACCAGCCGTCAAAAATGGCGGTCTTGTCCTCGTTCTGGTTGAGCTGGTAGTTGATATCCTGAAACTGCACGGTTTTCGTGTAGTAATTGTCCGTCACGCGGCACACGCCGTCGGGGTACATCCGCTGAAAGGGGATGCTGTCCTGGGCGGACTTCTTTCGCTTATCCTGACGCCTGGCTCTTGCAATCGCCGCGTCGATCTGCTTTCGCTCGGCTCGTGTGAGCTTTCTTGCGGGGTTTTTGTTTGTGGACAATCGCGTAGACCTCCTTATCCAAATTATCCTGCCGGTTCAGCAGGTCGTAGAAATTGTTCGTCCTGTACGGGCGCTGTTTGGGGCGCAGGAAGCATACCTGCACGATGTTGCGGATGAGCTTCTCCGGCGGCTGACCGTTCTTTTCATACATGGCCAGCAGGAAGAAGGGCAGCATGACCAGCATCATGCAAAGAGCCGCCGCGCTGCTGCCGATATGCCCCTTGAGCAGAAAGAAAAGCGGTACGCCGATGAGCGCGCCGCCGCCGAAGCACAGAATCTGCCGTTTTGTTAAATTGAACATGACCTTGGTTTTCACCGCGTTCAAGTCCTTGGGTACGGGAACGTATGCCAAATTTCATCACCTCCGTCAGTGAGCGTGGAACAGGCTCCTGGCAAGGGAGCTCGTCTTAAACAGCGTGAAGCACAGCAGCACCGTATACCCCATGCACGTCCATATGGCCGCCGAGACGCTGCTCTCCACCACGATGTTCTGGATCAGCACCGCGTAAATCGCCACGCAGACGATGATGAGGAAGCCCTGAAACCCCAGCGCCAGCAGGCTTCTGAGGTAATTCTGACCCATCTGCCCCCATTCCCGGTTGGCCATGGTCGCCATGGGGATGGGAGCGATGGAGGTCACGCAGTAGATCTCGATCATTCTGCCGTAGCAGATGATGAAGATGCAGATGGTCAGCGCCCACATGGAAAGATGCACGACCACGGACTCCAGCCACAGCCCCAGCAGCGACCAGACCTCCATTTCCGCAAGCGCAGCTTCAAATCCCGCGATATGCTCGTTGAACGTCAGGGACGTGTCCGATATGATGATGCCCGACGCGCTGTTTACGACGCTCTGAGCAGCTTCGAACACGCCCATGACGATGTTCCATGTGTTGGTGACGATGAGCACGGCGCAGGCGGTCTTGAATATCCATTTGAAGAACATCCATGTGTCCACGTCGTGCATGTTGTTCTTTTCCGTAATGAGCTGGATCAGCTCCAGCGTCATGACAAAGGCCAGGACAACGCCCGCGATGGGCAAAATCACATTGTCCGACAGCGTTCGGATCATGCCGTAGACGCCGCTGTTCCAGCTCTGGGGCGTAGCGCCCACCTGCCCGGCGATGCCCGCCACGCGGCTGTTCACGTTGTCAAACAGTCCGTTCACGTTGTCCATGATGCCGCTGACCAGCAGCTCCTTCAGCCATTCGGTGAATTTCTGCCATATCAAATCCAATGGGCTTTACCCTCCTTTCCCGCAGCGCCCGCCCAGAGGGGCGGACGCCGCGAAGGATTCGTGCGGGCGATTAACCGAACAGGCCGGAGAGCAGGGGTACGAGAATGACGCCGATGAGCGCCACGCCGCCGCCCGCCATGAGCTGTTTCATGCCCTGCGATTTAGCGCCGGGGTTGTCGTTTCCGTAGCCTTCCAGCAGGTTAATGGCTCCCCAAATGCCGAGACCTGCGCCAAGGGCAATAACCAAAGTTTGAAGAACGCCGACAGCAGAGTTGAAAAATTCCATATTTGTGTTGCCGGAATCATTGGGTGTTGGTAGTGTTGAGATCTCGCGAATACAGCAGGAGCCGGAGCGAAAGCTGCGATGCAGCCCCGATTCCGGCTTCTCCTTTCAAATTTTCGTTCGTGGATTCGTTCCGACCCTGCAAGCGAGGAAGCGTCTTTTCTCATCCGTATCTATATGAAAAGCCGCCGCGTGAGGGCGGCGGGCTTGTGCGCTCAGACGCGGCCCGCGTCGAACACCTCGTAGACCTCATCCGCTTTCGGCACCAGCCTTGTGGAGAGGTATTTCTCGATATCGAAGGCATTCCTTGGGTTCGCGTCCGACAGATACTTATAATTGGGGTGACGGGTGATGTCGTACTTATCCGAGAGGAAGGGGCGCACGCCCCGAAGCTGCAAGATGCACTTGCCGCCGTCCAGCACCGCCAGCTCATCTATCGTGGCAAGGTCTTTGCCCAGCTTCTGATAGTTCAGGCTGTGGGACACCTCCCGTCCACGGCTCTCGCCGGTGTTGAAGGTGTCGATGGTCTCTTTCCCCAGCGCCTGATTCAGCTCCTTCAGCGTGCCGGGCTCCTTACCGCCTAAGAAGATGGAGCTGTCGCAGTTGCCTATGATGGTGTCAGCGTTGTCCTTGTACAGCGCCTTCAGCTGGCTTTGGGCTTGCAAAACGAGACAGGCGGAAATCTCGCGGCTGCGGATGGTGGCCATGAGCTTTTCCAGATTCGGTATCTGCCCGATGTTGGCGCACTCGTCGATGAGGCAGCGCACATGGACGGGGAGCCTGCCGCCGTACACGTCGTCGGCCTTTTCGCACAGCAGGTTGAATAACTGGCTGTAAATCATGGAAATGAGGAAGTTGAAGGTGCTGTCGGTGTCGCTCATGATGAGAAACAGCGCCGTTTTCCGGTCGCCCAGGGTGTCCAGCTCCAGCTCGTCGTACATGGTGATCTCCCGCAGCTCCTGAATATCGAAGGGCGCAAGGCGCGCGCCGCAGGAAATATTGATCGACTTAGCTGTTTTGCCCGCCGCTAATTTGTATTTTTTATATTGCCGCACGGCAAAGTGATTCGGCTCACGGCTTGCCAGCTCCTTGAAGGCCAGATCCACGTTGTTCTCAAAGGTCTCATCGTCCTCGCGTACCTCCATAGCGTTGATGAACTCGATGAGGGTGGCGAAGTTCTGTTCCTCCTCCGGGGCTTCGTAGTGGATATAACCGATGAGCGCCGTGTAGAGCAGCGTCTCGGCCTTCTGCCAGAAGTCGTCTCCGGATTTCCCGTCCCCCTTGGTGTTGGCGATGAGGGTCGTGACCAGCTTCAAAATATCCTTCTCACTGTGGATATACGCAAAGGGGTTGTAGTGGTGGGACTTCTTGAAGTTGATGGAATTGAATATCTTCACCTTGTAGCCATTACGGAGCATGAGCTTTCCGCACTCCACGGCGATGCTGCCCTTCGGGTCGGTGACAACGTATGAACTGTGTAATTGCATGAGGTTTGGCTTAATGAAAAACCGCGTCTTGCCGCTGCCGGAGCCGCCCACCACCAGCACGTTTTTGTTCCGCGCCGTCTTGGGGTCTTTGGGACGGTTGGACATTATGAGCCGCTCAGTCTGGGTGAGAATGACGTTGTTCTCAAACTTCGGATCGACGTAAGGGGCGATATCCTCGGGCTTGCCCCAGCGCGCCGACCCGTATTCTACATTTTTGCGGTACTTCTTGGCGTTTTTGCCCTTGATGTACACGATAAGACGGATGAGCAGGGCGGCTGCAACGCCCACGCACAGGTCGATGGGGTGAAAGCTGGGCAGCGCCGATTGGAACGCGGCGGCGAAGCCCTCCATGAGGTGCAGCGCCTTCCCCGAAAAGTCCATGCCGGGGGCAAGCCGCCACGCCTGCCCCAGCTTGGTGGCAAAGAGGGCGATAAAGACATACGGGATATTGGGCAGCAGGAACTTCTTGATATTCAGAGGTTTCTTCATATCGTGATGCCCCTGTTCTGGCTTCGGGATTTACCCGGCGTAATGGCCTGAACCTTCGCCTTGAGTGCTTGCAGATGCGCCAGCACGGAGGGACGGTTCTGCGCTTTGGCGGCGCGTTTAAGCTCATATGCCGTGTATTCCTTGAACGCCGCCGTCAGTGCGTCCGCATCCCTCGCCTTAAAGAACACAAAGTATTTCGGCGGTGAAACGCTGCGGTCTTTCTTAACGGCAAAATCCACGCCGTATTTCCGGGCTATGCGCTCAAAGCCTTTGATATTGCTGTTGGTGATCTCAATGTTGGATACACCCTGATTCTGCCCTATGAGCTGCCTCACCGTCTGCTTGCCGGTGGGCTTTTCAGGCGCGGCACGCGCCTTTTCCATGGCTTTGCTCTTCTTTTCGGAAAGATATTTATCCATCCCGGCCTTCAGCTCCCGTGCGGTCAGCTTGACGGCGGAGATGATCAGAGTGACAGTTCTGTTTTCAATTTCTTCCTGCATGAGTTTTCCCTCCTTCCGTTCGCATTGGGAGTGATGGTATCATCGCTCTGTCACCGGAGCGGTCTTGCCCTTGCCCGCTGCCTTGGCGGGCTCGGTGGGGATTGCCATAATTTTGCTGCCCATCTTCAAAAAGGCTTCCGGCTGACGGAACTTTTCCTCATATTTCTGTTGCAGATCCTTCGGCAGAGACGCAAAGTTCTCATCCCCCAGACCGCAGAGGAAGAATTTGCCGGCCACAATATCGTAGATATCGCCGTCCACGTCCCGCAGGGCGCGGTTCAGGGGCTTGCCCTCCAGCTTGGCTTCCTCCCCGCAGATCAGCGCCACGGGGTCGTCATATGGGTAAATCGCTTCGATATAGCCGTCCACCGCCTTCTGCAAGGAGGCAAGGTCGGAGCCGATACGCTCCACGCGCGGGTACTGTCCCGGCTCCACCATGAGCACCTCGAGGGTGTCGTCCGGCGCTCTTTCGGCGGAGATTTCTTTGCCGTCATTGCTCTCAAACTCCACCTCCACGAAATTGTCCGCATCCAGAATATGATCCCCGGCGTGCCACTGGTCGCTTACCATCTGTTGGGCTTCCTCCTTGGAAGAAGCCTCCACGGACACGGTGAGCTTAAGCGTTTCGGTGATGGTCACGTCAAATTCCTTCATGCGCGCCGCCTCCCTCGCCGGTCTCCTCCGAAAAAAGCGGAAGAAAAAACGCCGCCAATGCCTTTACCGCCGCTTCTGCTTCTTCGGCGGTCGGGCCGGTCTGCCCGCCGCCGTCCTCCGCATCCGGCGCAGCCTCATGCAGTGCTTCGAGGGCGTCGTCGAAATTGTCGTCATACACGCCGCACCCGTCGCAGCAGTCGCAGTGGATGTGTACGTCGCCGTAGATGTTGATGGTTACGTTCATGGATAAACCTGCCTTTCTCAGCGCTCGTTCCGGCGCTGCTGTTTTTTCTGCCACTGCTCCAGCAGCTTGATGATGGTCTGCTGCATTTGCAGGGGAGTGTAGCTTCGGGGGAAATATTTGCGGAGGGTATCGCTGCTCAGCGTAATACGCTCCTGTTCCTCCTTCTTTTCCTCGGACATGATGGAGCGCATGGCCTCCTTCGTGCATTTTCCCTCCCGGCTGAGCTTCTTGAGCCGCTGCGCCTGGGAAAGCGAGGGCGTGTTCTGGGAATAGTCCATTGCGTCCAGAAACTGCTTCTGCTCGTCACGGGTGAGATACGACAGCTCCACGGCGGGGCTGAATGCGATCTCCTTGCTGTCCACCTTTTCCTGAATCTCAGGGACAAGCTCATTGAGACGAACAAACCGTTGTACTTGATTTCTACTGGAACCTGTTTGCTGGGCGATAATTTCATCGGTTCTCAACTTCGTCCCAACTTGGGACGAAGTGAGATCTCGCCGTTTTCCCTGATGCTTTAACGCTTCCAGCTTCATTTTGTACGCCTGCGCCCGCTCCATGGGGCTGATGGTTTCCCGCTGCAAATTGCTGTCCACCATGAGGATCACCGCCTCGTCGTCGTCAAGATTGCGGACGATGGCCGGTATGGTTTTCAGCCCCGCAAGGTCTGCGGCATGGAGCCGCCTGTGTCCGGCTACCATCTCGTATCCGCCCTCCGGTGCGGGGCGGATGATGGCGGGGTTGAGAACGCCCACCTGCATGATGCTGTCGATGGTCTGCTGCATGAGCTCGTCGTCCGCCACCTTGAAGGGGTGGTTCTTGAAGGGACGAATCTCTGAAAGCGGTATCTGCTGTACCTGTTCGTTGGGTTTCTGTTTCGGCACGGTCGCATCACCTCCTGAAAATGCCAAAGCCGCAGGCGATGACCTGCGGCTCAGATGAATCCCTCCGACATATCGTGACTGACAAGGCTTCGGTAGTAGTTCCCGATGGTCAGAGGGGCGTTATACAGCGTGGCTAAAAGATACTGGCGCATATTGCGGATGCGGGTGGTGTTTTCCTTCAGCCCGCCCACCACAAAGCGGATGTGCTCGCTGTTCAGCTTCAAAAACCGGCTCCTGACCACCTCGGCGGGCTTATCGTCGCCGGAAATGCGGACGGAGCTTTTCGTCGTACAGACCACATCCACCAGCAGCTCCAGGATTTCTTCCAGCGTGTCCTGCTCGTATGGATAGTCTGTCAGGAGTGCGTCATAGGCGATGTTCTCCGCAATAAGCTCTCTGTACCGCTCTCTTAAAGCCGCTTCGTTTCCTTTCGCTTCCCGACCGTGATCCCTCCTGAACGAAGTGAAGGGAAAGGAATCAGTATCACTAAAATCAGTATCATTATTCTCAGTATTATTAGATCGTGATTTTAACGATTCTTGATCCGTGATTTTCACTGCTCCTGAATCGTGATTTTCACGGTTCAGGAATCGTGATTCCGGGGAAGGCGCGGTGCTGCCCGCTGCGTTATCCACATGGTTATCCACAAAGTTCTTGACGTAGATGAGGTTGGGCTTGCCCAGCCCCTGCCGCTTGCGCTCGATAAGGCGGCATTTGCTCTCCAGCTCATGCAGCAGCTTTCCGGCCTTTTGGTCGGCGCAGCCCAGGGCGGTCATGACCTCCTCGATGGTGAAGATGATATACACACGTCCCGCCTGATCCAGCCAGCCGTTCTTGCAGCTCAGGCTCATGCGGTCAAGGAGCAGACCGTAGAGCACCTTGGCTTCTGCGGAAACGCTTCTGAACCGTTCCTCCGTGAACAGCACCTTGGGGATGCGGTAGAAGGAGAACTGTTCCGCTTCCGCGCCGTAGAAATAATCATACATGGCTTCTGTCACGCTCCTTTGGAAGTCCTGCGGCGCGCATGACCTCTTTGGTACACCATCCGATGCAGGGGGCAGCCCTTCCGTAGGGACAGCCCTCGCACTCCGAAACGGGAGCGGCGCTGTCCGCAGCTGCATCGTAAACTTGTTCTATGCCGTTCCGTCTTGCGGGCTTTTGCGGGACGGGACAGCAGCAGCCGTCCGGGTAGACGCAGCCCTTGAGCTTCCCTTTCCGGTACAGGCAGTACCGGCAGTCATATACGTTGTAGCCCCACGACTTCCCATACCAACGGTGATGTTTTACAACACAGAAAAAAGAAAAGATGGGCAGCATCCGTAAGTGATTACAGATGCTGCCCGTTGAAATTATGCTTTGATCCCCTTTCTGACAGAATGAAGGAATCAAATTTCCTGATCCTGTTTGTGGGATGTGCGCTGCTGCGCCTGTTCAGAATTCTTGCGGGCAGAGTCCACATATGATTTGATTTTCCAAAGCTGCTGAGAATCCTCCCGGATGGATTTGAACTGGGCATGGGTTTCGGCATGCTCCTGTTCCAATCTGGCATCCGTAATTTTCGGAATGAAAAATCATGGATACCCGTCGCTTTATGATCTTCATATTAAAATTTCCATCCTCACGAATGAAAGTCAGTATGAAAATGCGGGTATTTTTCCCATTTTCTGAGCTGCACAGCTGGGACTAAAGACTCGCTGTCCAGCCGAAACAAAACTGTTCAGAGGTTCCCCGATACACGGTATCAATCTGATAAAAGTGTTATAGCAACTGCGCCAGAAGCGCGTCCGGCATTACGCCGGAGAAGCCTGGGATGGTCAGCTCTGCCGACGGGAGCAGCCGGGCCGTTCCGATGCCGATGGCTTTCATTCCGCCCCGGTGGGCGGCCTCGATACCTGCGGCTGAGTCCTCGAAAACCAGGCACTGCTCAGGTGGGAGTCCCAGAGCCTCCGCTCCTTTGAGGAACACCTCCGGGTTGGGCTTGCCGTTTACAATTTTACTGCCGTCGATGACGGCGTCAAAAAACGCCGTAATTTCCAGCTTTTTCAGGACAAACTCCGCATTTTTGCTGACACTGCCAAGAGCTGTCCGGTATCCCTCGGCCCGGGCAACGCGTAAGAATTCCGACACGCCCGGCAGCAGCGCCGCCGGGGTCAAAGTGGCGATCATCTCCCGGTAGCGGTCATTTTTCCGGGTGCACAGCCTCTCTTTTTCGGATTCCGAAAGGGAGCGGTTTCCCTTTTTCAGCAGAATTTCCAGGCACTGTGCCCGGCTGATGCCCAGAAAGGCCTCCTGGTCTGCCGGAGTGAAGGGAATTCCCAATTCTTCGGCAAGCTCCTGCCACGCCCGGGCGTGGAGGGGGTTCGTGTTCACCAGAACTCCGTCCAGATCGAATAACAGTCCCCGGATCACAGCAGCTTCAGGGTGCCGGAGGTGATGCGCCGACCGCTTGACCGGTCAAAGAGCATCACGCTGCTGCCGGTGATATCCAGCAGGTGTTTGCTTCCGATGGTAAACAGGGTGCTGCCGAAGACCACGCCGGTGAGCAAATACTCTCCGATGCGCACCTTGACGGTGGATTCCATGCCGGTGGGCATGGCACCGTAAATCTCGCACTCCACATTTCCACTGCCGGTGATGGACAGGAACTCCGGGCGGATGCCCAGCACCAGATCCTCGTTGGTGAGCATCGGCTCCTCGTGGATGCCGTCGTCCTCGTCGTTGACTCTGGCGATGTGGTAGCGGAAGGTCTCGTCCTTGTTGCTCTTTTCCACGTAGCCGCTCTCTCCCGCACGGGCCTTCAGAGCCTGCGCCTGGGCTTCCAGCTCCTCGTCCCGCCGGTGGAACCACTGGGGCAGCTGCAATGGCTGCTCGGGGGTGAAAACTGCCTTGTGTCCGTCCAGCAGCGTCAGCTCAATGCTGCCCTCAGGCCCCTGCCAGCCCTTGGCCTCCACAAAGTTGATGGAGGGGTTGCCCACGAAGTCTGCCGCAAAAAGATTGGCAGGGTGATTGTAAACTTCCAGCGGCGCGGCATACTGCTGAAGGACACCGTTGTTCATCAGGCAGATCTGCGTTGCCAGCGTCATGGCCTCCATTTGGTCGTGGGTGACGTATACGAAGGTGGAGCCGGTCTCCACATGGAGCCGCTGCAATTCATAGCGCATTTCCAGACGCAGTTTGGCATCCAGATTGGAAAGCGGCTCGTCCATGAACAGCACGCTGGGCTCGGGAGCCAGCGTCCGGGCGATGGCCACACGCTGCTGCTGACCGCCGGACAGCTCCGCGGGATAGCGGTCCATGAACATACTGATTTTGACGATGCGGGACACCCGGCGCACGGACAGGTCGATCTCTTCTTTGGTCAGCTTGCGCACAGCAGTTTCCACCTTGCCGTCCTTGAGAAGCTCAAAGTTCTCGTTGAAGGGCTGAGCCTTTCGAGCGGCCTCCACCTTTTCTTCCAGAGCCTTTACCTCAGCGGACACGTCCTTACCCTGCTCCAAATGATAGCCGAACAGCTTTTTGGCAGTGTACTGGGAGATGGTGTAGGTATCGATCAGCTTGATGATGGCCTTCTTTTCGTCCAGCTTGCCGTTTTTATCCCGGCATTCCTCAAGAGTCTTTACCACATCCTGAGGATTTTTGAGGATCTGTGCCAGACGGGCGGCGTTTTTCGCCTCAAAGCTGATCTTCGGCATTTCCTCCTTGATGTTTGACAGGCCGAAGGAAATATTCTGGTAGACGGTCATGTTGGGCCACAGGGCATAGTTCTGGAAGAGGAAGCCCACCTTCCGCTTGTTGGCGGGGATGTTGATGCCCAGCTCACTGTCGAATACCACCGTGTCGCCGATGGTGATGCGTCCGCTAGTGGGGGTCTCCAGTCCCGCGATCATCCGCAGGGTGGTGGTCTTGCCGCAGCCGGACGGGCCGAGCAGGGTGACAAACGCGTTATTTTCAATGACCAGATTCAGGTCGTCCACACCATAGAACTTGCCCCAGCGCTTGGTGATATGCTCTAATCTGATTTCAGGCATGATTTAACCTCCGATTCCTTTATCCAGGCTTGCGCCGGTGACTTTGTTGACGAGGGTGTTGCAGACCAGAATGGTCACGATCAGGATCAGGTTGATGCCGCTGGAGAACGCGTAGAGGCCCATCTCGTCGAAGTAGTCCAGCGTCGTCGAGAGGATGAAGCCCTGCACGCACAGCAGCATGAACAGCGACAGCTCACGCAGGCACGTCATGAACGGCAGCAGGAAACCGGAAATGATCGAGGATTTCTGGATGGGGATGATGATGCGGGTCATGCGCTTGATCCAGGGAATATCCTGAATGATGGCCGCTTCTTCGATCTCGCCCGACAGCTGGAGCATGGAATTGAGGCTGCTGCGGCTGGCAAACGGGATGTATTTGACCGTGCCGACGATAATGAGCAGCGTGTAGGTATTGAACAGGTTCAGCTTTTCTGTCGAGAACAGGATGAAGAATGCGACGCCCACAGCGATGGACGGCATGAGATACGGCAGGAAAGCGACGGAGTTCACATAGTTCGCCCAGCGGCTGCGGCGGTTTTTCGAGACGGCGTAGCCGATCATCGTGCCGATGGAGCCGGCCAGCAGCGCACAGGCCACGGAGACAAGGATCGTGCCCTTGAACGCACGCCAGATCGTCTCGTTATACAAAATGCCCTTCTGGCCGTACATGCCGTTTTCGGTGACGTTCTCCGCCGTGACCCACCACTTGGTCGTGAGGTTCGACGCGTCGCCCGTGTACAGGAACGAATAGTCGCCCGGATTCGGCAGGAACGTTTCGAACGCGAAGGAAATGATGGGGAAGATGCTCGTGAAGAACGTGAGAATCACAAGGATCAAGGCGATGACGACGCGGCCGGTTTTGCCGAGCGTGATCTTGGAGATCTGGCCGGACTTGCCGGTGACAGTCGTGTAATTCTTGCGGCTTCTGAGCGAGAGCTGGTTCAGAAGCATGATCACCACACCGAAGACCATCATGATGATGGCAAGAATGCTCGCTTCACCCGTATACTTGGAGTTCATCGAGACATACTTGGTCGACAGCGTGCTCAGGCCCAGATAATGCGGCACCGGGTAAGAGCCCATCGCGCTGCCGAAGACCAGCAGAATGGTGGACAAAATCGCGGGCTTGACCATCGGAAGCGTAATGCGGAACATGGTCTTCCACTTGGGCGTGTCGAGAATGGTCGCGGCTTCTTCAAGATTGGCGTCCATGTTGCGGAAAATGCCGCCGATGAGGATATAGGCGAACGGCGCGTAGTGCAGGCCCAGAACCATCAGGCTCGGGAACAGGCCCTTGCACCACCACATCGGCATGTTGACGCCGAACAGGGCTGCCAGCAGGCCGTTGGACGTGCCGGTGACGGCGTTGGAGTTAAACAGGTTCTGCCACACGACGGCCAGCGTCCACTGCGGCATGATGTACGGGAAAATAAAGATGGAGCTCAGATATTTTCTCCACGCAAGGTCGGTACGTGTAATCAAAAACGCAAACAGCCCGCCGTAGAGAATGGACACCACGCACGTGCCGACAGCGAGGAGCACCGTGTTGAGAAGCGGCGTCCACAGATTCGTCTTTGCCATGCGGCTGGTGAAAAGGTCGGTGTAGTTGACGGTCGTATAGCCGGACGCCTGCCCGGTCAGATGGGCGTCAATGGTGCCGGCGTGAATTTTGAAGGTATCTTCCACGATGGCGACGATCGGCGCGACCGTGGTGAAGGTCAGGACAATGCCAAGCAGCAGCAGAATGACGTTGTGCGGCTTGGAAAAGAAGGTCTTGACCTTATTGAGCACAATCGTGGATCTGCTTGCGCGGAGGGTAGTGGGTCGGCTCATGGCTTCCTCCTCTTTTCTCAGGTTTGAAGGGCGGATGATGGGGGATGTTTTTGCAAAGGCGCCCCTGGATGCGCATCCAGGGGCGCCGGTAAGGTGCTGGTTGACAGATCAGCCTGCGGAGTATTTGCTCAGCATTTCGATCCAGCTGCCGACGGTGAATGCAACGTCTGCGCAGTATTCCGGATCCTCGAGCACGAGCTTGCCGTTGGTCGTCCACCATTCATAGCCGCGGTCGTTCTTTGCTGCGAATTCAACAGTGGTGCCGTCCTCGGCCATGCCGCCGATGGAGTGATGGAAGTTGGCCTCAGTCTCCTCTGCCACGGTCGGGTTGGAGGAGTAGCCGCCCATGTCCTTGCCCCAGGCAGAGAAGCCGTCGGCGGTGCAGGTCATGTAGGCGATGAAGGCGCAGGCCGTCCATGGCAGCGGGGAGTTGTCGGTGACGAACAGGTAATGGCAGTAGCCATAGCCGCCGATACCCTGATAGCCGTCCTCATACGCGGCGACCTTGATGTTGTTGACGGAGACGGAGCTGGACTCCTCGACGGAGCGGAGCTTTGAGTAAACGAGAAGGCCGAACTGATCCTTCGCGGAAGCGTCGACAAGGGTGTTGCAGATGGGGCCGTCGTCGGTCTGGGCGTTGTAGCTTTCGACCCACAGCTTGATCCATGCCAGCGCGTAAGCGCCGTCAGCGCCGAGGCCGAGGTCGGCAGCTTCGGATTCCATCTCTGCGATAGTGGGCTGGAAGTATGCCTGCTCGTCAGCGGACAGAGCCTCAAAGGACTCCTTCAGCCACGCTGCGTAGTCGTCACGGGTCAGCATGTACAGGAAGTTCTTGCCGACGATCTCGGAGTCGATGTCCATGAACAGGCCATGCTCGCCCTCGGCGACGAAGTCCCAGCAGTTATCGTAGGTCTTGTCGCCCACGCAGTTGTACATAAAGACCTTGTTGAGCGTCTGCAGCGGCAGGAAGCCGGTGTAGGCGTCGGCGGTGGTGCCGTTGGCATCGGCCCAGTCCTTCGGGATGAAGGTGTCGAGGATGCCGGTCTGAACCATCTTGCTCTCAATCTGGTTGCCGTCCTGAATGAGGGTCATGGCGAACGTGCCGGTGCCCTTCAGGGAGTCAGCGGTCAGCTGATCGAAGATCTTGTTGTTCTTGGGCTGCTGCCACTCGAACTCCATGTTGTAGCTGGAATCGATGGACTGCAGATACTCAATGAACAGAGGCAGGGCGCTCTTGCCGCGGCTGGAGTTGCCGACGCCATAGAACATCTTGCCGTTGGACTCTTCAATGGCCTTCTTCGCCAGCTCTTCAAGGGTCATGCCTTCGGCTTCCTTGATGATCTTCTGGGTCGCAGTCAGATTTTCGGGCTCGGCAGCGGGCGTTTCCTCTGCGGGAGCCTCGGCGGTTTCGTTGGTTTTAGTGGTTTCGGTCGTCTGGGTATCTTCTGCGGGATCGGTCGTGTCAGCCGGGGTCGTCGCCGGAGCGGCAGCGCAGGCAGCCATGGACAGAACCATCACAGCAGCCAGCAGAAGCGCAAGCATCTTCTTCATTCTGATATTCCTCCTGATAAAATTTGAATTCGTGCAGCAGCTAACGGGAGTTCTGCATCGTATGCTCTCATTTTACGGTGTTTCTGCACAAAAGAACAGTGGACAAATCTGCGATTATTTGTGATTCTCTGCGATAATTTTAAAAATTCAATGAAAACCGAGCCGGAGATGTGTTATAATCAGGGCAAAAAAACAGAGAATTTTGTTCTCGCTGCTACAGGACACGGAAACTATGAAACACATACGCATTCTGATATTATGTATAGCATTCGCTCTTCTGACCGGCTGCACGCCCGCCGCACAGGATACAGCCGCCTACGCGCCGGATGAATCGGAGCGTCTCGTTCTGTACACCTCGCACAAAAAAGAGGTCTGGTGGCCGATCGTCAAGGAATTTGAATCGCGCACCGGAATCTGGGTCGAGGTCGTACAGGGCGGCACAAACGAACTGCTTGAGCAGCTGCAAAAGGAGCAGGACGCACCACGGGCCGACGTGATGTTCGGCGGCGGCGTCGAGAGTCTCGAAGCCTGCCGGGCGTTGTTTGAGCCCTACGTCTGCCGCGGCGCGGAGCAGATTTTGCCGCAGTACCGTGCGCAGGACAGCAGCTGGACGCCGTTTTCCTCGCTTCCGGTCGTGCTGGTCTACAATCCGAAGCTGCTGTCCTCCGGACAGCTCAGCTGCTGGGCCGATCTTCTCGACCCTGCGCTGCGCGGGCAGATCGCCTTTGCCGATCCATCCGTCTCCGGCTCGAGCTATACCGCGCTCGTGACGATGCTCTGCGCGCTGGGCGGCGACGCGGATGAGGTGCTGCAAACATTTGCGGAAAACCTGGACGGAAAGCTCCTGTCCGGTTCAGGTGCGATCATTTCCGCCGTTGCAAACGGCGAAGCGCTCGTCGGCATCACGCTGGAGGAGACCGCGCGCAAGCGCATTGCTGCTGGGGACGGGATCGCCATGGTCTACCCCGCAGACGGCACAAGCTGCGTACCGGACGGCTGCGCCGCGCTGAAGGGCGCGCCGCACCCCGACAACGCAAAGCTGTTTCTCGATTTTGCCGTCAGCTACGACGTGCAGCAGCTGCTGCAGTCTGATTTTTACCGCCGCCCGGTGCGCAGCGACGTGAGTCCTGCCAGCAAACTGCCGGAACTATCCGCCATTCGTCAGGTCGCGTATGACGTAAGCTGGGCAAGCGAGCACCGCGAAGCAATTCTGATGAGTTGGGCCTTTTATCTCGGGATGGAGGCGGAACAATGAAGCGGCTTCACTTTTCCTCCTTCCGTCAGCGGCTGAACGCGGCGTTTCTGGCCGTGTCTCTGGTGCCGATGCTGTTGTGCTCCGGTCTGCTGCTGCAGATTTTCCGCCTGCGCATGACGTCGAACGCCCAGCAGACGGCCCAACAGCAGCTGTCCGCCTCCTGCGAGGCGCTTGATACGCTGCACAGCGGCTTTTTGCAGACAGCCGCATCCCTGCAGCACAATCCACTCGTTGCACAGGCGCTGTTTGACGCAGAAGCGGAGGACACGGCGGTCTACAGCCAGCTGTTCGACGCTACAGAGTCCGTGCACAGCTTTGCACGCTTTGACCTTTACGATATCAGCGGCCGCTGGCGCTATTCGACACAGACAGCGCCCGAAATCCGGTCGCTGCCGACCAATTGGGGCCTTTTATACGAGGCGGCCTGCGCCGGAACCGGCGTTCTGGTGTGCAGCGCGGCAGAAGATCCGGCCGACACAGACGAGCCGCTTCTGCACGCTGCGATGCTCCTGACCGACCGCTACGGCGCGCCGGTCGGATATCTCACCATCGGCATGCTGGAAACGCAGCTGCGGACACTGCTCGGCGGCACAGCTGGTGCGCAGAACGAACTTCTTCTGCTCGACGCGCGCTGGCGTCCGGTCTACTGTACGCAGCCGGCACAGACCCAGAGCCTCGCCGACGCGCTGCGCGGGCAGCTTTTGTCCGGCAAGGCGCTCACCGGTCTGTCTGCCGACGTTTCCTATACCGTGCGGCAGCATACCGAAACCGGTCTGTATCTCGTCCTGCAGCAGCCGCAGCCGCTCAGCGCCGGAACACTCCGGCTTTTGTACTCGGTGAGCGTGCTGTGCGCGCTGGCCTGCATCATTTTAAGCGTCGTACTCAGCCTGCAGCTAAGCCGGCAGGTCTTCCAACCGATCGGCAGACTGCATCATGCCATCCGGCAGGTCGGGAAAAATAATCTGGACGTGCAGGTTCCCGTTCCCGCCGGCCGGCATGACGAATTGGGCGAATTGGCACAGCAGTTCAACACCATGGTCGTCGCCCTCCGGCACAACCAGCAGGCACTGTTGGAAAACCAGCGCGCACTTAACCGCGCGCAGATCCGCATGCTGCAGGCGCAGCTAAACCCGCATTTTCTGTGCAACACGCTCGACACCATGAAGTGGATCAGCAAAATCAATCAGGTGCCGCAGGTAGCGCTGATGTCAACGAATCTTGCCGATATCCTTCGCTTCTGCATCACGCCGGACGAATTTGTCCCCCTGCGGCGGGAGTTGGAGATTTTGAGCCGGTACGTCGAGATTCAGCGCATCCGCCTGTCGGAAAGCTTCTCATACACGGAAGCCGTGCCGGAGGCGCTTCTTTCGTGCATGGTTCCGAAAATGCTCCTGCAGCCGCTGGCGGAGAATGCCATTCTGCACGGCCTTTCCGGTGTAGAACACGGTGAACTCTCCGTCACGGCCGTGCTTGCGGAGCAGGACGTGCTCGAGATCCGCGTCCGGGACAACGGCTGCGGCTTCCCGCCGGACCTTCTGGGGCCTTACAAACCGCCGGAAACGCAGACGGGACATCTGGGACTATTAAATGTAGACACGATCCTGCGCAAGCATTACGGCGACGCGTTCGGTCTGCGTCTTGAAAATCCGGAGGGCGGCGGCGCCTGTATTCTTGCGCGCCTGCCCGCGAAGGGAGGGCCCAGCGTATGATGCGGGTAATGGTTGTAGAGGATGAGGAAATGATCCGCAAGGGTATCGTCATGGCAGTAGACTGGGCGGCGCTGGACTGCATCGTGGTCGGCGAAGCCGCCAACGGCGAACAGGCCCTTGCCGTCGCGGAGGACTGCCAGCCGACGCTTATCATCACGGATCTCAAAATGCCGAAGATGGACGGGCTGGAGATGGTGCGGCGGCTGCGCGAAGCAGGCAGCCGCGCGTATGTCATCATTCTGACCGCCTACGATTCGTTCGCCTACGCGCAGACGGCCATCCGTCTGGGCGCGGTGGACTTTCTGCTGAAGCCTTTTCATGACGGCGATCTGGAAAACGCCGTTCTGGCGCTGCAAAAGCGCATCGCCGCACAAACCGCACCGCGGCCAGAGCCGCTTCCCGGCGTGAAGCCCGGCCCCAAGAGCCGCTATGTGCGCGAGGCAATGGTGTACCTTGAGCAAAACTGCGGCAGCGGCGATCTGTCCGTCGGGCAGGCGGCAGCGCAGCTGGGACTGAGCGAAGGACATCTGAGCCACCTGTTCAAAAAGGAAACGGATATGACGCTCGGCGCGTATCTTACGCGCTGCCGCATCCAGAAGGCTATGGCGTTGCTGCGCGAGGGAAAGCTGAAAGTCTACGAGGTTGCGGAGGCCTGCGGCTACCGCGATATTGCATATTTTTCCGGCACCTTCAAAAAAATCACCGGGAAAACACCCTCGGAGTATCAGGACAGTCTTTCATTTCGTTTTTAGGAGGAAACGCCATGTACTGCATTCTGGTTGCCGGTATGCCCGCCAGCGGCAAGAGCACCATCGCCGTCAGGATTTCGGAGTCTCTGGGAATTCCAATGCTGTCCAAGGACTCCATCAAGGAGGTGCTGTTTGACGATCTGGGCTTTCACAGCCGGGCAGAAAAGGTTCAGCTGGGCACAGCGGCCATGCACATTCTGTACTACGCCGCGGCCCAGCTGATGAAAGTGGGAAAACCGTTTATTCTGGAAAATAATTTTGAGGACGCTTCCATTCCCGGGATTATGGCACTGCTGGAAACCCATCATTATACCGCCGTGACGGTTCGCCTCACCGGTGACCCGGAGGTCATCTACCGGCGGTTTGCCGCCCGGGATCTGTCCGACACCCGGCACCGGGGCCATGTGGTCAACGACTGCTACCCGGAGCCGCCGGGAGCCCCCCCTAGAAAACCCCACAAGAAAAAGCTATGAGCAGTTTCTGGACGATATCGCGGCCCGGGGATATACCCGCTTTCAGGCCAACGGCCCGGTGCTGGAGGTGGATGTGACGGATCTGAGCGAACTGGACTTCCCACGGCTGATGGGCTCTCTCACCGGTTTTGTACAGAGGGCAGTTCCTGGATATCCTCTGCGACTGCCCACACGAAATGCACAATCTCACCGGAAATGATTTCCTGTCCGGGATTGTCAGGGATTTGAAGATGGAGCACAAAGAGCTCTTGTACTTCCTGTCTCTCCAGATACAGCTGTACCAGCATTTGATTCAAAAGCGGGATGCGCAAGCACCTCTGACACTCCGGGAAAAGAAATTTATTGAGCTGTATGAGGATGCCATGAATCACCAAAGCAAAACCGGCACCAGAGTGAAACGGCAAAACAAATTCCCGAAACGCAAAAAGCCACCATCGACAATGTCAGTGATGGCTGATGGTACGCGATTTGTCAAGGATAACTTTCCACTGTTCCCTTTGATACGTGGTTTTTCGGTGTATCGCACATAGTGTTTTTATCCGTTTTGTGGACTATAGCCTATATCATACTAGCGGTCTGCGTCATCGTCAAGATCAAGGGCTGTCTCAAACAGTTCCCATACGGTCTGCACGGCCTTCTTTGCCATGTCTGGAGCAGAATGTCGCGTGCCAGAATCTGCTGCGTCCTCTCGCGCTCCCACGTCGCCAACACGCCGCGTTTGTTCTTCCTGCGCGTGTGCCTGCCTGTTTGCCGTTTCGTCGGCCGGAATGCCCCACGCTTTGCCGACGATGCCGATGCTGTGAATGCAGGCATCGGCAAGTTCTTTGCTGCCTTGCACCTGAACTTGTGCGATGGCCTCATCTGCTAACCGTTCCTGCAACACTTTTGCGTTTTCAATGGTCATATTGAATCCTCCTGTATGTTTCGGGCCTTGTCCGTGCCAACATTATGGCGCATACACTCGGAATGTCTATTCAGCAATACCAACAAAACAACCTGCTTAAATTCTATGTTTTGCCGAGAGTAAAAAGAGCCGCTTTTCTGAAAAACTCTCGGAAAAGCGGCTCAAAATGCCTTGGGTAAAGGTTCAAGTCCATTGATTTTGCCAAAACCCTTTTTGATATCTTTTTTTCCGACTTCAAAAATTGGGCGCAAAAAAGCCTAGAAGTCGTTGAAACTTCTAGGCTTTTCGTGCTGACATCTTCTTTGGTTCAGCTTGATGGAGCAGGGTACGGGAGTACTCCGGCGGCAAAGCCGCCTTCGTGTCCCTGCGCATTTTCTGGCTGCGCCAGAAGGTGCGCTGCCGTGCATCGCGCCCGCCTGACGGCGGGAAAATGCTTGGGATCGAACCAACGGGTCTGCTGCGGGATTCGTACTCCAAAAAGAAATGCCATCCATTTGGATGGCATTTTAATTGAATAGCCTAAAGAAGACGGATTGGCGTCAAAGCAGAAAAACAAAATCGTAACCCAGCGTCAGCGGTTACGATTTTGAACGAAGAAAGACCTTTGCTGTCGAGGTGGACGCGCTTGCGCGGTCACCTGACATCCAAAGGTCATTTCTGAGTGGAGCAGGGTACGGGAGTCGAACCCGCCTCAGCGGCTTGGGAAGCCGCTGTACTACCGATGTACGAACCCTGCATTTGACTTGCAAGGGTATTCTATCATCCCGCGGCGGAAAATGCAACCGTTTTCTGTCGCAAAAGGGAAATCTGCCGGCGAGAGACGGGGCGGACTGTCAAGAACTTTATAGAGCCTGTCAAAAGTTTTTTGACAGGCTCAAGCCGCCCGCTTTTCCAAGGAAAAGCGGGCGGCTGCGGTCAAAGCTGCTCCGTGAGCCAGCGGCGCATGTCCTCCTTGCCTTCCTCGCTCATAGGAAAGACGCGCTCGCCCTCGATCTCGCTTTTTTCATAGCAGAACGGGCCGTGCCAGAACTCACAGCGCATGGAGCTTGCCTCCATGTCGACCTCCTTCGGGGTCTTCATGGTGATCTGCGGTGTGATCTTGAAGCGCAGCGCACCGACACTGCCGGTAAAGACGTTGTTGTTCTCAAAGCTGTGAAGAACGGGGAGAAAGAGCGCCTCCATTACTGCATCAGTTCTTCCATCTCGTCAAGCAGCTTGCCGAACAGCTCCAGCGCCGTGTTGACAGGCTCCGGAGAGGCCATGTCGACGCCTGCGCCCTTAAGGAGCTCGATGGGCGTCTTGCTGCATCCGCCGGACAGGAAGCCGAGGTAGCGGTCAACAGCGGGCTTGCCCTCGGCGAGGATCTTGCGCGAGAGCGCAATGGCCGCGGCGTAGCCGGTGGCATACTGGAAGACGTAGTAGTTGTAATAGAAGTGCGGGATGCGCGCCCACTCCAGTGCGATCTGGTCGTCGCTGACAACGTCCGGGCCGTAGTACAGCTCGTTGAGCTTCTTATACTCCTGACACAGAACGTCGGCGGTCAGCGTGACGCCCTGCTGGTTGAGCTCGGCGATGCGCAGCTCATACTCGGCGAACATGGTCTGGCGATAGAGCGTGCCCTTGAACTGATCGAGGAAGTGGTTGATGAGATAGGCGCGCTGCTTCTTGTCGGTGGTCTTGCCGAGCAGGTATTCCATCAGAAGCGCTTCGTTGCAGGTCGAGGCGACCTCGGCCACGAAGATCACATAGTCTGAGTAGACGGTGGGCTGGGTCTTGGCGGAGAGATAGGAGTGCATGGCATGGCCCATCTCATGTGCAAGCGTGAACTGGCTGTCGAGCGTGCCGGTGTAGTTGAGCAGAACGAACGGATGCACCGGCGTTCCGGCGGAGTAAGCGCCGCCGCGCTTGCCGACGTTTTCATAGACGTCGATCCAGCGATCCTCCAGACCGCGCTTGAGCACCGCGCAGTAGTCCTCACCCAGACATTGCAGCGCGTCGAGAACCGTATTCTTTGCATCCGCAAATTCGATGTGTGCGTCAGCCTCGGCGACAAGCGGCGTGTACACGTCGTACATGTGCAGCTCGTCTACGCCGAGCAGCTTCTTGCGCAGGCGGACATAGCGGTGCATCTTGTCGAGATTCTGGTGGACGGCCTCAATGAGCTGATGATAGACGCTGGTCGGGACCTCGGTCTGATCGAGCGATGCCTCGAGGGGGGAGGCGTAGTTGCGCGCGTTGGCGAAGAACTGGAGCTGCTTGACGTTTGCCTTCAGCGTTGCGGCGCAGGTGTTGCGGAAGCCCTGATAGGATTCATAGTATGCCTCGAACGCATTCTTGCGCAGGACGCGGTCGGCGGATTCCAGACAGGAAACAAAGGATCCCTGGCTGAGCGGATGTTCGTTGCCGTCCTTGTCAAGGGCGGGCTTGAACTTCAGGTCCGCATTGGAGAACATAGAGAAAATATCGCTCGGGGAGTGCGACATCTCGCCTGCGCCCGCGAGGAGCTTTTCCTGCTCGAGGCTCAGAATGTGGTCGCGCTTGCGGAAAATGCGGTCGAAGTGGCGGCGGTAAAGCGCAAGCTCCGGCTGCTCACGGTAGAATTCCGCCATTTTTTCTTCCGGGATCGAGAGAAGCTCCGGCGTCTCGAAGCTGGTCTTTTCATCGGCCTCGACGTAGGCGGTCGTGAACTGGCCGACCATGCCCTGATAGTGCGAATTGCGGGTGTCCTGATCTCCGCGGCGCATGGCATAGTTGCCAAGACGATCGGCAAGGATGGAGATCTCGTCCCGCAGCTTCATGTAGGCAAGCAGGTCGGCAGCGGACTGCGAAATTTTGCCCGCAAAACCGGTCAGTGCGTCGATCTGCTGCTGGAACTTCACAAGGTCTGCCTGCCACAGCTCATCGGAGCCATAGAGATCTTCCAGACGCCATGTGTTTTCAACAGCGATCTCGCTTCTCTCGGGAATCTTCTTCGACATATAGTAGCCCTCCTGTGTTTTTATTGAAATGAATGCTGCATTTATTGTATCATACTTTTTCCGGTTGCACAATCACACTTCTTTTGTTTTTGCGGCGCAAATTGACAATCCGCAGCAGGGGTGGTATCATGTCGCGTGAGTGTGAAAAAAGAAGCGAGGTTTTGCGACAATGCAGAAAAGAATGCAGCTTCGGGGAAATCTGATGCTCCTGCTCACAGCGATGATCTGGGGCTCGGGCTTTGTGGCGCAGAGTGCCGGAATGGACTATGTCGGGCCGTTTACGATGCAGGCATGCCGGTTTTTGCTGTCGGCGCTTGTGCTGCTGCCGATCATCGCGCTGCGCGACCGTACCGGAAAGAGCGTAAACCGCCCCGTCACGCGGGGGGAGAAAAAGCGGCTGCTTGTGCGGGGCAGCGTGTGCGGCGTACTCCTGTTTGTGTCAACATCGTTTCAGCAGTTTGGCCTTATGTATACGACGGTCGGAAAATCCGGCTTCATCACCGCGATGTATATCCTGATCGTGCCGATTCTGGGACTGCTGCTCGGCCAGAAGGTGGGGCGCAGCGTCTGGCTCGGGGTGGTGCTGTCGCTTGTGGGCCTGTATTTCCTCTGCCTGTCCGGCGGCATCGGCGGCGTAAATCTCGGCGACCTCCTGACGCTGGCGTGCGCGCTGTTTTTCGCGATGCACATCCAGTACGTCGCCCGCGTGGGCGGAGAGACAGAGTGCGTGCGGATGTCGTGCGTGCAGTTTCTTGTCAACGCGCTTCTCTCCGCCGTGGGTATGGTGCTTTTTGAGTCGCCGTCGTGGAGCGCCGTGGCAAGCTGCTGGCTGCCGATCCTGCATGCGGGCGTGCTGTCGGGCGGTGTGGCCTTTACGCTTCAGATCGTGGGTCAGCAGTATACCAGCCCGACCCTTGCGTCCATGCTTCTGAGTCTGGAATCGGTGTTTGCGGCGATTTTCGGCGCGATCCTCATCCCGTCGCAGGCGCTTCAGGGGCGTGAGCTTTTTGGCTGCGCGCTGATGTTTGCAGCCATCGTTCTGGCGCAGCTTCCGCAGAAGGACACGGCAAAAGCTGCCGAAACGGAGCAGAGCGCCCATCGGTGAGGCCGAAAACGCGCCATGTAACGTTTGGTTGCGCAAATGTAAAGCCGAGGTGCTGGCGCGGAAAGAGCCTTTTTGCTACAATAAGCCCACCAAAGCACAGGAGGTCTCATGATGAAATTATCCGATAAGCTCGTCGGGCTGAGAAAGTCCGCCGGAATGTCACAGGAGGAGCTGGCCGAGAAATTGAATGTATCGAGGCAGGCGGTCTCCCGCTGGGAAATGGGGACGGCGATGCCCGATGCGGTCAATATCCTTCAGCTCAGCAAGCTCTTTCATGTCACGACCGACTATCTGTTAAACGAGGAATACGAAAGCGACGCGGATCTGCCGCAGGTCAGAGCGGTCAAGGCAGACGGCGTACACCAGGGCATGATCCTGCTGGTTACGCTGGAGGTGATGTCGCTGATTCTGCAATTTACGGCTGCGATCGTCCTGCAAAGCACGTTTTTCACGGTTTTGAGCTTTCTGCCCTTTGTTGCCGCAATCGGCGGCTTTGAGTATGCGTATCAGAAAAAAGCGGATGCGCAGAATGAAAAAACAAGGCAGTTTCGCAGGCGCTTTTACGAGATATCCGTGTGGCTCGGGCTCTATTTTCCGCTCCGGCTTCTGGTGCAGGCGGTGATGAACTGTTATCCGCGTCCGTATGATACGCTTGTGCTGGAGGGCGTTCTTGCTGCGGTGTATCTTCTGACAGCCGCGCTGATCACCTTGAGGATAGAAAAGCAGCGCCCGCCGGAAAACTGAGCGTATCCAAAAATAAAGCCCGTTCATAGAGAAAAAATACCAAAAAATCGCCGCTCCAAGCGGTGATTTTTCTGTATTGACATCTTCCGATTTTGTGCTATATTTGGTAACTCGATGAATGGAGGCGACAGTATATGACACATGATCTGACCAGCGGAAAACCGTTGGCGCGCATCATTCAGTTTACGATCCCCGTGCTGCTCGGGCTTTTGCTGCAGCAGGTTTATTCGGTCGTGGATACGGCGATCGTCGGCCATGCGCTGGGCGTTATGGCGCTCGGCGGCGTGGGCGCGACGGCGTCGGTAAACTTCCTTGTGATCGGGTTCTGCAACGGCCTTTGCACCGGCATGTCGATCCCGCTGGCACAGAGCTTCGGCGCGGGAGACCACAGGCAGCTTCGCAGATACCTCGGAAACTGCGTCTGGCTCGGTGTGATCGTTTCGGCGGCGCTGCTGGCGCTGACGCTTCCGACCTGCCGGAGCCTTCTGGAGCTGATGGAGACGCCGGCTGAGCAGCTGGATTATGCGTTTGCGTATATTTTCATCATCTTCTGCGGCATTCCCACGACCATCCTTTATAATCTGAGCGCGTGCGTGCTGCGTTCACTCGGCGACAGCAAATCGCCCGTGTGGTTTCTCGCGCTGGCGTCGCTCGTCAACATCGTGCTCGACCTGCTGACGGTCTGCGTGATGAATATGGGCGTTGCGGGTGCGGCGATCGCGACGGTCGTTTCACAACTTGCCTCCGGCCTGCTGTGCGTGTGGTACATGCAGAAGCGGTTCCCGATTTTGCACATGGAGAAGGATGAGTGGAAGCTCCGCAAGGAGGAATCGCTGCGGCTGCTCGGCATGGGCGTGCCGGTCGGACTTCAGTTTTCCATCACAGCCATCGGCTCGGTGCTGCTGCAAAGCGCGGTCAACGCGCTCGGCCCGGTCTGTGTGGCAGGAAACGCGGCGGCGTCGAAGCTGTTCCAGCTCTTTTGCTGCCCCTATGACGCGCTGGCAATGACGGCGACGAGCTTCACAGGTCAGAATCTCGGCGCCGGAAAATATGACCGCATCCGGCAGGGGACGGTCGCATGTACACTGATCGGGCTGTGCTACTGCGCGATGCATGTGCTGCTGGCGCTGTTCGGGACGCGCTTTGCGATCTGGATCTTTATGTCCGCCGAGGAGGCGCAGACGGTCCTTGCCTACACGCAGCAGATGTGCAATTATGTTGCCTTCTTCAGTCCGCTGCTTCTGCTCGTCAATGTGTTCCGCCTTTCCATTCAGGGCATGGGCTACAGCCGCGCGGCGCTCTGTGCGGGCGTGATGGAGATGATCGCGCGCACGACGATGAGCCTTTGGGCCGTGCCGCACTTCGGCTATACGGCGGCATGTCTGGCGGGGCCGCTTGCATGGCTGTTTGCGGATCTGTTTCTGGTGCCTGCCTATTTTGCCTGCCTGCGCGCAAGAGAGCGTCAGGCAGCAGAGGCGAGGGCGATCGCCGCAGAGGAATAAAGAAAACGGGCTGCCTCAGATAATTCTCTGAAATCATCTGAGGCAGCCCCGTTTTTATAGATCGTCCGCGTCCTGCACCGGAAGCTCATGCGCGTCCTCCGGCTTGCCCGTCCAGCTTCCCTGCGGATCGGTGAAGCTGGGGCCTTCGTTCACAATCGCCTCAACGGCGTCCTTCTCTGCACGTCTGCGTTTTTTCATATGCTCGCCTCCCGCTTCCAGTTTGTGAGGCGGGCGGCTTTTTTATACGCGGTGCGGGCCCTTGTGGTCGCAGGTCTCGCGGACGTAGTCCATCTCCGGCGCAAAAACCGCCGGCGGCGCGTATTTTTTGAGCGCCTCGCAAAGCGGCGCGTGCTCCGGTCTCGATGACGGGACGTAGACCTCATGCTTCGCGCCGAGCAGCGCGTCCGCGCCGACAAATCGCACTGCGTCTCCGCCGCAAAGCCCATGTGCTGTGCAGACGGATTCCAGCGCCGCAATGTCGAAGAAGATCATCGTCCTGCCGCAGACGATCTCGATCTGGGCGCTTTCGCCTGCCTGCGGCGGCAGTATGCGGATGGCATCCTCCGGATCCAGAATGTATCGGTTCATATCCTCACCTCACACAAGACGTATGCGCGCGCCGCCCGCATACGCGAGCACGCGCCCGATCCGCTGACACGACGGCACAGCGCCGCGCAGCGCACGCTCGAGCGCGTCCGCGTCGTCCGGGTGGACGGCAATGAGCAGCCCGCCAGAGGTCTGCGGGTCGTAAAGCACGTCCTGCACGGCAAGCTCCGTGCTTCCGGCATCGACCCAGCGCTCGGCAAATTTCCGGTTTCGGTACATGCCCTCGGGCAAAATGCCCATCCGTGCAAACGCCAGCGCCTCCGGGATCAGGTCGAGCCGCTCCGGCGCGATCTCCAGCAGCACATCGCTGCCCTGCGCCATTTCGCAGGCGTGACCGAGGAGGCTGAAGCCCGTCACGTCGGTGCAGGCGTGGACACGGTAATGCACCATTGCGTCACGCGCGCCGCGGTTGAGCGTTGTCATGAGCTGCACGGCAAGCGCCTGACCGGCCTCGGACAAAAGCTCCGCCTTTGCCGCCGTCGTCAGAATGCCGATGCCGAGCGGCTTTGTCAGAAACAGCACGTCACCCTCCTGCGCGCCCGCGTTCGTGAGCACCTTGTCCGGATGGACGAAGCCCGTGACGGCGAGACCGTATTTCGGCTCGTCGTCGAGAATGGAGTGCCCGCCCGTGATGAGCGCGCCTGCCTCGTAGACCTTGTCGTATCCGCCGCGCAGAAGCGCGTGTACAGCCTCCTGCGGCATGTCGGCGGGAATGGCCATGATGTTCAGGCAGAGCTTTGGCTCGCCGCCCATTGCGTAGACGTCGGACAGGGCGTTTGTCGCGGCGATCTGGCCGAAGGTATACGGGTCGTCGGCGATGGGCGGGAAAAAGTCCACAGTCTGCACCAGCGCCAGCTCGTCCGAGATCTTATAGACCGAGGCGTCGTCACTCCGGTCAAAGCCGACGAGCAGATTCGCGTCCTCATGGACGCGGATGCCATCGAGCAGCTGTGCCAGCACGCCCGCGCCGACCTTTGCGCCGCATCCGGCGCATTTCGCGAGTTTGGTCAGTTTGATCGAGTCATGTTCCATCGCTCACACCCCCAGTGCGTTTTCACCCCGAAGCGCCGTCAGGACGCGAGAGTGCTCCAAAATGGCCTGTAGGACGCCGCCGCCGATGGCGATGGCCTTGTCCGATGCGGTATAACACGCCGCGGCATCGCCGCGCGGGTCAACGTCACCGGATTTCATCCCCGCCGTCACCGGCGTCCCGTCCGGCAGGATTCCGCGCAGCACGCCCGAGATCGTGCAGCACATCGGCTTTCCGTTCACCGTGCCGACGCATTCGCCCGCCTCGACCAGAGCGCCGATCTCGCGGAGCTGACGAAAGATCCCCGTATCCGGTGCGCGCAGCACGCGCTCACCCGCGAAGCCGCCGATGAGACCGGGAATGTTTGTGTTCGGCAGCGGCGAGCCGCTGCGGATGACGCGCCCGAGCGTGTGCCCGCGCATTGTCTCGATCGCGGCGTGGCAGTCGCGCCCGGCACAAAAGCCCGGCCCGACGCCGATGACGACCGGCGCATCGCTGATCCTTGTGCCGAGATTCCGCTTTGCCAGGATCGCGTCCACAAGCGCGTCCGGCCGCAGCCAGAGGCGGCACGCGCCCTCCGGGTCCGGCAGGACCGGGATCTTTCCCGCCGAAAGCGCCGTGCGCACCTCGGCCTCTGTTTCGCAGCGGACGGCGGTCACGTCCTCCACGGACGCCTCCCCAAGGCGGATGGCCTGAGAAAAGCAGACCGTCCGGCGGATGGCCGTCGGCTGGGGGAGGTCGGTCATGACCACGCGCAGACCCGCGCGCCACAGGCGCAGCGCAATGCCGGAGGCCAGATCACCCGCGCCCCGTATGAGTATCAGCATAGTTGAAGGCTTCCTTTCTGTAATGCGCCGATGCAGACCTGGCAGGGGAGCTCCGCCGCCATGCGTCTGCCGAGCGCCTCTGTCTCTGGCGTGTCGGCCTGATTGAGAAAAACGCGCGTGTGCAGCGCCTCAAGCCGCAGCAGCCGTGCCGCCAGCTCCGGCGTCAGAACTTCGTCCGGCGAAACGCCGAGCTTTTCGGCATACAGCGCCGGCCGGTGCGCCGCCTCACAGATGGGCCTTCCCAGTGCGGAGAGCCCGAATACGCAGATGGTCTGGTTTGCCTCGCGCGGGACGACCGGCTCGTGCGGTGCGTGCGCCTTGGCAGGCAGGCAGTGCGAGCCGTCCGCTTCTGCAAGCACATAGTCTGCCAGCCCGGCAAGCCGCTCAAAGGGCAGGCTTGGCGGGAGAAGCTTTCCGTTTTCCACGCCGGACGCAGTGCAGACGGGACTTTGCGCCTGAAGCGCCGCGCGCAGTGCAGATTCCGACGGGCACAGCAGCACCGGCATGTGCTCCGGCGGGAGAATGTGCGTCGTCGTGCAGACGAGCACCCGCGCGTCTGCGGAAAGCACGCGCGCAAGCGCATACAGAAGCGTGGTCTTGCCGCCGCTTCCGATGATGGCCGTCACGCCGGGCCGGATACAAAGTGCCGCCGATAGTTCCATGCCGCTTCCTCCCGTGATTCTCTTTTCAGAATAGCACAACCAAAAATGCAAGTCAATCGCACGTTGACAGTGACGGCTTTTTACGCTATGATCGAATCATGGAAAAGAAATTACGACCCGTGATCTCCATCCGCGTGTTCGCGGAGGAGAAATGCTTCGGCCCCGGCATTGCCGCGCTTTTGAGACAGGTGCGCGAGCACCACTCTCTGCGTGCGGCGGCCATGTCGATGGGCATGGCGTATTCCAAGGCGTGGACCATCCTCAAGGCATCCGAGGAAAACCTCGGCTTCAAGCTCCTGCACTCCACGACCGGCGGCAAAAACGGAGGTGGCGCAACGCTGACGCCGGAGGCAGAATCCATTCTGAGCGCTTATGAGGACTACTGCGCCGCGGTGCGCGCATACGGCGAGAGCCTGTTTCAGGAGAAGTTCCGCGATTTTTTAGTACAGTGACCCAAAGATCGAAAGCGGCTGCGCTCGAAGCGCGGCTGCTTTTCGATTTTTTGCGGATTTGTCGTGCATCGGCTTGTGCAGCGCTTGCAAATGCGTGCGTTTTGGGGTAAAATAACCCACGTATGGCAATTTGCCGATAAGGAGTGACCCCTCATGAAAAAAATCGAAATTATGGGCTGCGGATACATCGGTCTCCCGACAGCCATTACCTTTACGCTCGCGGGCTATGAGGTCTGCGGCTTTGATATTAAGCCGGAGGTCGTCGAGCAGCTGAATGCCGGACACATCCACATTGTCGAGCCGGGCCTTCAGGACGCCATGACCGAGGCCATGGCAACGGGACGCCTGCACTTTACGACCAAGCCCGAGCCTGCGGACGTATTCATCATCTGCGTTCAGACGCCCTATCGTGAGACGGAGGAGCATAAGCGCGTGTCGGACATGCGCTTTGTGGAATCCGCCGCGCGCGAGGTCGGCTCCGTGCTGCGGGAGGGCGGGCTGTGCGTGCTCGAATCCACCTCGCCTCCCGGCTCGACGCGCCGCGTGGAGCAGATCGTCTCGGAGGTCAGCGGCCTTGCGCCGGAGCGCTTCATGACCGCGCACTGCCCGGAGCGCATCATCCCCGGACGGATGCTCATTGAGCTGCGCGAGAACGACCGCATTGTCGGCTCCAACCGCCCGGAGGCGGCCGAATATGCCAAGTCCATCTATGAAAAGGTCGTCACCGGCGGCACCATCCGCCTGACCGACGATCTGACTGCCGAGATGTGCAAGCTGACCGAGAACACCTTCCGCGACATCAACATCGCCTATGCAAACGAGCTGAGCAAGGTCTGCGACCGCCTCGGAATCGACGTGTTCAAGCTCATCGAGCTTGCAAACTGCCACCCCAGAGTAAACGTCCACACGCCCGGTGTCGGCGTCGGCGGTCACTGCATCGCGGTCGATCCGTGGTTCATCCACGAGAAGTTCGAGGACATCACGCCGCTCATCTGTCAGGCGCGTCTCGTCAACGACGGCAAGCCCGCGTGGGTCGCAGAGCGCGTTGCGCGCGACGTGAAGCCGGGGCAGAAGGTCGCTGTGCTCGGTATGAGCTTCAAGGCCAACATCGACGATACCCGCGAAAGCCCCTCGGTGCTGTTTGCAAATCTCCTGCGGGACAAGGGCTATGAGATCGTGGCCTGCGAGCCGTATATCTGCGGCATGGTCGCGGGGTATGAGAACCATTCGCTGGAGGAGGCGATGGCGCTCTGCGATTACGCCGTCATCACGCTCCAGCACGACCTGTTCAAGAAAAACCGGGCGCTCATCGCGTCCAAGCCCTATTATGACTGCGTGGGTCTGATGGAAAAATAAAAAGCGCGGGACTGCCTCGTTGTGAGGCAGTCCCGTTTGTATATACGCCGGAAGGCTCAATTTGTGATGCGCTTGAAGTTGCCCAAGGTTTCCGTGACCTCGGAGACGTAGGAAAACGTGCCGGGGAAGCTCGCGAGGATCTGCTGGAACTGCACGATCTGGTGGCGATTGACGATGCAGACGAGGAGCTTTTTCTCGCAGTGCGAGAACATGCCCTCGACGGGAACGGCGGTGACGCCGTGGCGCATCTGCCGGAGCAGCACCTGCGAGAGCTCGTCGGCGCGGTCGGTGACGACCTCGAATTTCAGCGCCTTCTTGTGGCCGCGCAGCATGCTGTCACTGATGGTGCTGCTGACATAGCAGTAGATGATGCACATGATGACGGGCTCAAACTTGCAGCCGTAGACAAAAAACGAAATGACGGCAACACAGGCGTTGAGAACGAAGATCACCCAGACAAGACCGGCCTCCGGCCGCTTGCTGCGCACCCATGCCGCGATCAGATCCATGCCGCCGGTCGAACCGCTGCGGCCGAGCAGAACGCCATAGATAAAGCCGCTGACGGCGCCCGCCGCGATCGGCCCGAGAATGAGGGAGGTGCCGTTTTCGGTGTGGTACTGGATGGCGGAGAGATCGACGCGCTTGAGCAGGAGGCTCGCAATGGAAAAGACGACGACGAACACAAGGCTGCGGATGGAAAAGCCGTTTCCGGCGCTTTTCCAGGTCAGAAGAAACAGCGGCAGATTGACCGCCAGCGACAAATAGCCGATGTCGATGTGCAGCAGATACTGGACCATGGTGATGATGCCATTGATCCCGGCCGGTGCGAAGGAGTTCGGAAAGACAAAGATGGCATAGCTCAGCGCCATCAGCACAGCCATGGCGGGGATGATGAGCCAGTCGCTCCAGTGGTTTTTGATGTTATGCATGGCAGACGCCTCCGGGGTTGTTTTCAGCGTGGACAGTATAGCGCCGCAGATGACAAAATGCAAGCAAAATTTCAAGCATTTTTGATAAATGCAGGAAAACTTTCTTGCGATTCATTTTCTTTCCCGCATCAAAGCACGAGAAGCACCATAGAAACGCGAAAAGCCGCGCACGGAGCGGGTCAGCTCCGTGCGCGGCGATCTGCTGAGGGAAAAAGGAGGATGCGATCTGCATGGAAAGACGCGTCAATATGCGCTCAGGCGCTGTAAAACGGCGGCGGTCTGTGCGCGGGTGAGCGGCTGCTTCGGCATGAAATAGCCCTTGCTGCCCTTCAGAATGCCGAGCTTCGTGCAAAGGCCCACGCCGTCGGCTGCCCAGCGCGAGATACGCGCGGCGTCCTTGTAGCCGTCAATGGAGCCGTCTGCCGAGGCCTTGCCGCGCATGACAAGATAGCGCGTCACGACGGTCGCCATTTCCTCGCGTGTGAGGGAGTCGTCCGGACGGAACTTGCCGTCATAGCCGGTCATCAGTCCGATGTCGTTTGCCCATTCGATGTAGGGCTTGTTGGCATCGCTTGAGGAGACATCGCTCAGCGCGCTGCCGCGCTGGCGGCGGTAGCTGGAGGAGATGCCGCAGAAGCGCCCCAGCGCCGCGACGAAATCGCCGCGCGTGATCTTGTGGTTCGGCAGGACGCTGCCGTCCGCGTCACGCTCCAGATAGCCGTGATCGAGGCAGAACATCAGGGCATTGTAGCCCCAGTGCTGCTCCAGCTTTGACTCGTCGTAATACTCCGAGCCCGCGACGCCCGCGGGGAGGTTGATGCCGGTGTTTTTCGCATCGTAGTAGACCACGCCGTTTTCCGGCGTGATGCCGCGGCGGGTGAGGAGCTGCTCCACGGTGACGAACTCATAGCCCTGCGATTGCAGCGTGTCGATGGCGCGCAGCGCGCCGTTGACCGTCGTCTTGTACACGTCGTGGCAGAGAATGATGCAGCCGTCGTAGGCATTTTTCACGATGTTGTTGTAAACCGTGTCGGCGTTGCGGTACTTCCAGTCCTCGGGATCGACCGACCAGTAGATGAGCGGCGCGTCCACAGCGGATTTGACGGTGTTGTTCGCGTTGCCATACGGCGCGCGGACGTAATAGGTCTGCTCACCGCCCGCTGCAACAAGCAGATCCCGCGTGGCGTTGACCTCCTTGCTGACCTGCTCGGCGGTCAGTGTGTTCAGGTTCTTGTGGTTGTGCGTGTGATTTGCAAGCTGATGACCGCCCGCAACGATGGCGTCCAGCACGCCCGGATAGGCGGAAACGCGGCTGCCGGTGATGAAAAACGTCGCCTTGACGCCGCGCTGTGCCAGCGCGTCCAGCAGATCGAGCGTATAATCGCCGGGGCCGTCGTCAAATGTAATTGCCATCAGCTTTGCGCCGCTGTCCTGCGGGGCCTCGTCTGCCAGCGCGCCGAGCGGAAGCGACAGCGTGAAAACGGCGCACAGCACCATGCAGACCAGAAAACGAATGATCTTTTTCATAACAGCGCCTTCTTTCTATTTTGACACCATTTTACCATTTCTCCGCTTCTTCGGCAATGCCTAAAGTGAAAATTAAGGCAGCACCGCATAATTCGGCAAGCAGATTCGGCGAGAGATTTTTCGTCAAGTCAAGATTTGAAAAGCGCAGGAATACT
>OKSO01000065.1_pt1 | contig 41600 bp, 37 predicted proteins | sample 1606241 | NCBI WGS metagenome assembly OKSO01 (sample SAMEA3879540, study PRJEB24766) | human gut metagenome | biome: human-associated habitat; feature: feces | place: USA | collected 1985/1987
GCGGGCGAAGGGTTCACCACAACGTCCGGGTCGGGATCGAAGGTAACCACGACCGCCTTACAGCCATGGGCACGGGCATCACGGACAAGCGCTTCGATGAGTTCCTGGTGTCCACGGTGAACGCCGTCGAACACGCCAATGGCGATTGAAGCGGCACCCAAGTGCTCACACTCATCAAACGTATCAGCAGCAACGATGCGAGCCTCGTCCGACTCGCCCGCGAAAAAGACACGCGCGAGCTCGCGAGCGGACAACATCATCGAACACCGCCGATTGCCTGCGGAAACACGTGCTCCATGACAAAGCGGCCGCCCTCAATGCGGGCGAGCGCCTTGAGTCCCCCATCGAGCACCAACGCAAACGGCGCCTTCGAGGAATCGAAATCGGCAAGCGCACGCTCAACGGGAATGCGTCGGCCGCAGAGCAGGTCGTCGGCAAGATTGCCCGGCAAGTCAACACGCGTGGCGCCCAGGGCCGTAATGGGATCCAGGGCAAAGCCAGGCGCGGACTCGGGAGAAAGCTCCTTGACCGCATGACAGGCGCCAATGAAAACAACACCGGAGGCCGTGCGGCGCAGCGCGGAAATGTGCGCGGCGCTCTCGCAGGCGCGGCCCAAGTCGCGAGCGAGCGCACGGATATAGGTGCCCTTGCTCACCGAGAACGCCACGGTCCACACACACGTATCACCTTCGCCTCCCACGGCGATCAGGTCGGCGGCATAGACCTCGACGGGGCGCGGGGGCAACTCAACCGCATTGCCCTCGCGAGCACTCTTATAGGCGCGAACGCCATTGACCGAGATGGCCGAAAAAGCTGGCGGCACCTGCAACTGCGGGCCAAGCATAGCGGCCAGCTGCTCACGGGCGTAAGCGAGATCGCGCAGCTCGGGGGCAACGGGCACCGTGCGGACGGCCTCGCCCTCCGCGTCATCGGTATTGGTCTCGACACCAAACGAAATGTCGGCGACATAACTTTTGGTATCGAGGGTTAGCATGCCCAGCAGACGAGTGGCCTGGCCCACGCCCACCACCATGACACCCGAGGCCATGGGGTCGAGCGTACCGGCATGGCCGACGCGTCGCTCATGGAGGGCGCGTCGGCACTGCGATACCACGTCGTGGGATGTACAGCCCACCGGCTTATCGACGGCGAGCAGCATATTCAATTGTGAAGGCGTACGACGAGCCATGTACCATCCAAAAAGTTAAAGCTCGACGGTCACCGAAGCGGGATCCTCCCCTACCAGTTCGGCCAGCATGGGAAGCGCCACGGTGAGCGTCTCGAGAATCGTTCCGTTGTTGGAGAAACCGGCGGCAGCGGGATGTCCGCCTCCGCCAAAAGCAGCAGCGATCTCGGACACGTTGAGGTCACCCTTGGAGCGCAGGTTACCGCGCACCTTGGTGTCTCCCTCAATGCCCTTCAGGAACAGGCAGACCTCCACGCCCATCACCGAGCGCACCACATCGACCAGGCCGTCGCACTCATCCGAGGTGACGCCGCAGGCCTCGAGGTCGCTCTGATACGCATAGCTGTACGCGACGCGCCCGTGGGCCACCGTCTTGATGCGGCCCATGACGATGGACTTGAGGTGCAAAAACTCGACGCGCATGCTCTGGTAGACCTCGAGCGCAACGCGTGCCGGATCGGCACCGTGTGCGACCAGTCGCGAGGCAGCATGGAACGCGGCAGCATCGGCGTTTTGGTACTGAAAACGACCGGTATCGGTAACCAAGCCGCACAGCAGACAGGTCGCGATGTTATCGCGCGCGACAATGCCGCAATTGTCCAAGAAGCGGTCGATGATCATGGCGCAGGCCGCGGCATCGATGCACCTCAGACTCAGCTCGGCAAACTCCTCGCGCGCCGGATGGTGGTCGAAGCACACCACGTGCGACGAGCGGCGGAGCACCTCGGCGGAGTTGTTCAGGCGCTCGACAACCGGTACGTCCACCGAGATGAACAGGTCCGGATTGCCGGCGTACGCAGATGCCGGCACCAGATGGTCGGCGCCCTCCATAAAGCGGTAAATACGCGGAACCGGGTCATCGTCTGCCAGCAGCAGCGCAATGTCCTTGTTGGGAAAAAACTTCATGAGCGAAAGGCCCAGACCCAATACGGAGCCCAAGGCATCGCCATCGGGAGAAGTGTGTCCCGAAATCGCAATGGAGGACGCACCCTCGATAAGCTCGAGGATGCGTCGCTGAATATCTGCAGACTCGCACGAGGCGAGGTCGGCGGAATTAGTCATCTAAAGCTGCCTCCTGGGCGGCATCCGCTATCGGATAGCCGTCCTCGTCCTTTTCGATCGCAAGCGTGGCGGGAACGTTTTCCAGCGCACGCGTGATGCGCTCGGCCTCATCGGTCGAGCGATCGATGCGAAAATCGAGCTCGGGCGTGACGCGCCAATCGAGCGAGCGGGCCAACAGGCTACGGATGCGGCCCTTGGCGCTGGCAAGCGCCTCCATGACCTCGTCGTAGCGGCTCGCGTCGCACGACACGTACACGCGCGCGAACGAACGGTCCACCGCGACCTCGACCGCGGTCAGGGTGACCAGGTCGAGACGCGGATCGGAAACCTCAAAGAGCAGGATATAACCGAGCTTCTCGCGAAGCTGCTCGCCCAGACGGCGGGTTGCCTGCGTTTGCTTCATAGCGCTACCCCCTACTCGGTACGGGCAACCTGGTCGATGCGGTAGCCCTCAATGGTGTCGCCAGGCTTGATGTCCTGGAAGTTCTCCAGGCCAATACCGCCCTCGGAGCCGCTCTTGAGGCTCCTGGCCTCGTCCTTGTAGTGGCGCATCGAGGCGATTTTACCGTTGAAGACCACGATGCCGTCGCGCACCAGGCGCACAGAATCGGTTGCGGCGATCTCGCCCTCTTCGACGCGGACACCGGCGGCGATACCAACCTTGGGCACCTTGAAGGTATCCAGGACGGTCGCAGTACCCGTGGAGACCTCGACCTCGGTGGGCTTGAGCATACCGATGCGGGCAGCGTCGAGGTCCTCGAGGCACTTGTAGATGACGTCGTAGCAACGGATCTCGACGCCCTCGCGCTCGGCGGCGGAGCGGGCCTTGCCGTCGGGACGGACGCCAAAGCCGATGATGATGGCGTTGGAAGCGTCGGCCAGGACGACGTCGGTCTCGTTGATGGCGCCAACTGCGGAGTGAATCGTGTTGATGCGCACCTCGGACTGATCCATCTTGTCGAGGGAGTCCTGAAGGGCCTCGATGGAACCCTGGACGTCGGCCTTGATGATCAGGTTGAGCTCCTTGACCTCGGCGTCGGCGATGGTCTCGAAGAGGTTCTCGAGCGTCACGTGCTTCACGCGGCTCTGCTCCTCGATACGGGCCTTGAGCGAACGCTCGTCGGCCAGCGCACGTGCCTCGCGCTCGTCCTCGAACACGCGGAACTCATCGCCGGCGTTGGGGACGGACTGTAGGCCCAGGATCTCGACGGCGTCAGAGGGACCGGCCTCGGTGACGGCGTTGCCCTTGGGGTCGAGCATGGCACGGACGCGGCCATAGGTGAGGCCGGCGACCAGCGTGTCGCCCACGCGCAGGGTGCCGCGGGTCACGAGCACAGTGGCAACCGAGCCGCGGCCCTTGTCGAGCTTAGCCTCGAGGACGTTGCCCGAAGCGAACGTATCGGGGTTGGCCTTGAGCTCGAGAACGTCGGCCTGGAGCAGGACGGTCTCGAGCAGGTCGTCGATACCGATCTTCTGCTTGGCCGAGATGTTGACGAACATGTTCTGTCCGCCCCACTCCTCGGGGATGATGCCGTACTCGGTGAGCTCCTGGCGCACGCGGTCGGGGTTGGCACCCGGCTTATCGATCTTGTTGACGGCGACGACGATGGGTACGCCGGCGGCCTTGGCGTGGTTGATGGACTCGATGGTCTGGGGCATGATGCCGTCGTCGGCGGCCACCACCAGAATGGCGATATCCGTGACCATGGCGCCGCGGGCGCGCATGGAGGTAAAGGCCTCGTGGCCGGGGGTATCCAAAAACGTGATGGGCTTGCCGTTGATCTGCACCTGATAGGCGCCGATGTGCTGGGTGATGCCGCCGGCCTCGCCGGAGGCCACATGGGCGTTGCGGATATAGTCCAGCAGGCTGGTCTTACCGTGGTCGACGTGGCCCATGACCACCACCACAGGGGCGCGGGGAACCAGATCCTCGTCCTTGTCCTGATGGTCGTCGATCAGGCGCTCCTCGATGGTGACGACGACCTCCTTCTCCACCTTGCAGCCCAGCTCCTCGGCGATGATGGCGGCGGTGTCGAAGTCGATCATCTGGCTCAGGGAGGCCATGACACCGTTCTTCATCAGGCACTTGACCACCTCTGCGCCGGTCTTCTTCATGCGGCTGGCCAGCTCGCCCACGGAGATCTCATCGGGGATCTGCACGGTGACGGGAGTCTTCTTGATGACCTCCAGACGCAGCTTGCGGAGACGGTCGGCCTCCTCCTGCTTGCGTTTGTTGCTGGCAAAATTGTTGTCGCGGCGCTGCCGGTTATTGCGGAATTTCTCCTTGCCCTGAGGCGCCTGCTGATCCCGCTTGCCGCCGCGGCTGCGGGCGTCCGCCATGTCCTGCAGCTTCTCATCGTACTTGTCCAGATTCACGTTGGTGGCCTTGCGGGTATCCACCACCTGCTTCTGGGGTACGCGGGACATGGGCTGCTTCACCACAGGCTCGGCGGCCTTTTCGGGGGCCTTACCGGCGGGCGCGGCGCTCTGGGCGGGCTTGCTGCCGTCCTGCTGGGGTGCGGCGGGCTTAGTGTGCTGCCCGTTCTGGGCAGGCTCCGCCTTCTTCTCCGCGGGCTTGGCGCCCTCGGCGAAGATGACCGCGATATTGGAGACCGGATTGTGCTGGGTCAGATACTCAAAGATGAGGCTAAGCTCCCGGTCCTCCAGCACCTGCATATGATTCTTGGGTGTTTCGGCGTACTTGGTCAGGATCTCCGTGATCTCCTTGGTGGAAACTCCGAAATCCTTGGCCACCTCATGCACTCTGTATTTGTTGACGATACTACCCAAATAAAGCCACCTCCATCTTAGTGATCGGTCCGCCCCTCGGCGGGCCGCGAAAGTTCCGTTTGTTGCTGTTTACTTGCCGGTCTTTTTCCGGCTGCCCTTGCCCTTCTTCACCGGCAGGGAGCCGGCGAACCGCTGGCCGGGCGGCTCCGTCCGTCTCTTGGGACGTTCCTGCCGCCGCTTGACGCTGTTGGGACGCGAGGGACGCTTCTCCATCGGTCTGGCGGGCGGCGTCGGCGTTGCTGCCTCCGGCTGCGGCGCGGCCTCGCCATGGACGCGCTTCTTGCCCTGCCGCAGGTTCTTCTCGTGGCGGAGCTGTTCCTCTTTCCGTTCCCGCGCCCGCTTGGCCTTGACCGCCAGCGTATCGGCGGCGTCCTGATAGGTCTCGCTGTCCAGCGCCGCCAGCTTCTTCACCAGCGATTCGGCAAAGCCGATATCCGTGACGGCGCACATGGCCACGCTGGTACGGCCCAGACTGCTGCCCAGCGTATCCTTCCCGGCGGGCAGTGTCACGCAAAGCGTGCTGCCGGTGCGGGCAAAAGACTGGGCGCGCCGCACCGACGACGGCGCGGCATCCTGCGCCACAAAGATGACGCGGGCTTTCTTGGCGCGGGCGGCGGCGCCTACCGGTTCCTCGCCCACCTCCACGCGGCCCGCCTTCAAGGCGAGACCCAGCATGGAGAGAATGTGTTCCGTCATAGGCTGCCCTCCATCTGTGCTTCCAGCGCGTCGTAGACCTCCGGCGGGATGGCCGTCTCGAAGGCCCGCTCCAGCGCCCGGCTCTTCCGCGCCTTCTTCAGGCACGCCGGGTCGGGGCATACATAGGCGCCGCGCCCGGACTTCTTGCCGGTGCTGTCCAGCAGGATCTCGCCTTCCGGTGTCCGGACGATGCGCAGCAGCGCTTTCTTTTCCTTCATCTCGCGGCAGCCGACACACTGCCGCTGGGGTATTTTCCGGGGCTTCTGCATCTCTGCCGCTCCTTTCTATCCGATCTTACTCGCCGGTGTAGCTGGCGGGCTTGATGTCGATCTTATAACCGGTGAGCCGTGCCGCCAGACGGGCGTTCTGCCCCTCCTTACCGATGGCGAGGCTCAACTGGTCGTCGGGGACGACCACACGGCAGCTCTTGCCCTCGGCGGCCAGCTGTACGCTGACCACGTCGGCGGGCGCCAGCGCGGCGGCGATGAACTCGGCGGGATCCTCGGAGTACTTGATGATGTCGATCTTCTCGCCGCGCAGCTCATCCACGATGGCGTTGACACGCTGACCGCGGGGGCCGACGCAGGCGCCGATGGGATCCACGTTCTCATCGTCGGACCAGACGGCCATCTTCGTGCGGTTGCCCGCCTCACGGGCGATGGAGCGGATCTCCACGGTGCCGTCATAGATCTCCGGCACCTCCAGCTCGAACAGGCGCTTGACAAGGCCGGGGTGGGTGCGGGAGATCAGCACCTGCGGGCCGCGGGTGGAACGGCGGACCTCCACCAGATACACCTTGACCATCTGGCCTTCACGCAGCTCCTCGCCGGGAACCTGCTCGTTCATGGTCAGCACCGCCTCGGTGGACTCGGTGCCGGTGCCGATGCGCAGGCTCACATTGCCCGTCCGGGGGTCGATGCGGCTGACGGTGCCGGTGAGGATCTCGTGCTGCTTGCTGTTGAACTCATCGTAGATCATGCCGTGCTCGGCCTCGCGCAGACCCTGAATGATGACCTGCTTGCCGTTGCCGGCGGCGATACGGCCGAACTCCACGCTCTCCACGGGGATGTTGACGATGCCGCCCAGCTCGTTCTTGGCGGACAGCCGCTTGGCCTCCTCCAGCGAGATCTGGGAGCCGGGGTTCTCCACCTCCTCCACGATCTCCTTCTGGACGAACATCTTCAGATCCTTCTTCTCCTCGTCCACGTCCACGATGACGTTCTCCACGCCCTCGTGATCCCGCTTATAGGCGGTGGTCAGCGCCTGAATGATCTTGCCCATCATAAAGCTCTGGGGAATACCGCGTTCCTTTTCCAGCATCGCCAGCGCGGCGAAGATCTCATCACATTTCATGTCGTTTCTCCTTCATTTATCGTCAGATCGTTGTGTCAGAATTCCACGCGCAGGCGCACCAGCGCCACCTCGTTCTTCTCGAACCGTACCGGCTCTGCGCCGCCCATGTCCAGCAGCACCGCGCCGTCCTCATAGCCCGCCAGCTTACCGGCGAACTCCTTGCGGCCGTCCCTGTTCTGGTAGGTCTTGACCAGCACGGGGCTGCCCATGAAGCGGTCAAAGTCGCCGGGACGCTTGAGCTGCCGCTCCAGTCCGGCGGAGCCCACCTCGAACACATAGCTGCTCTCAATGGGGTCGGCCTCGTCCAGCAGGTCGCTGACCTTGCGGCTGATGGCCTCGCAGTCCAGAATGTCCACGCCGCCGTCCTTGTCCAGATACAGCCGCAGATACCACTGGCCGGCCTCCCGCACATATTCCACGTCCCACAGCTGGCAGCCATGCTCCTGTACCACCGGCTCCGCCAGCTCCCAGACTACATCTGTGATCTTTTTCACGGCGCGTCCTCCTGTTTTTAACAAATCAAAAATGCCCAACAAAAAGAGCGGACAGTCAAGCCCACTCCCAGTCAATACCTTACTCACGCGCATAGCATACCATAAAAGTACAGGGAACGCAAGCATTTTTCCGCAAAAAGCCGGTCGAAACGGCGGTTTTGACAAAAAAATCCCGGCAGAGCGGGGCAAAAGCGCCCGGCTCGCCGGGAAATCCAAGGTCATGCGTGTTTTTTCAGCCGTCCCAGCAGGCAGGCCAGCAGGAACACCGCCAGATCCACCAGCACCACCGTAGCGCCTACGGGGGTGCTCAGCAGGTAGGAGCCGGTCAGTCCCACACAAAAGCCCAGCACACTGACGGCGGCGGCGCACAGCACCACGCCACGGAAGCTGCGCAGCAGCCGCATGGCGGTCAGTGCGGGGAAGATGACGAGGCTGGAGATGAGCATAGCGCCCATGAGCCGCATACCCAGCACGATGGTCAGCGCCGTCAGCACCGACAGCACGGTGTTGTACAGCTCCACCCTTACGCCGGTGGCGCGGGAGAAGCTCTCGTCGAAGGTGATGGCGAACAGCCGGTGGTAGAACAGCACATACAGCACCAGCACCGCCGCGCAGACACCTACGGACAGGGCCACATCCGCCCGGTCCAGCGCCAGAATGGAGCCGAACATAAAGCTGTCCACATCGGTGGTCAGGCCGGTGGTCAGGCTGGTGACCACCACACCGGCGGCCAGCGACGAGGCGCTGACCACGGCGATGGCGGCGTCCGCACCCATGCGGCTTTTCTCCGTCATCCGCAGCAGACCCAGCGCCGCCAGCACCACCACGGGGATAGACACCGGCAGCGGCGCCCAGCCGCAGGCCAGCGCGATGCTCAGTGCGCCGAAGGACACATGGCTCAGGCCGTCGCCGATCATGGAGCAGCGCTTCAGCACCAGCGGTACGCCCAGCAGCGCCGCGCACAGGGCGATGAGGACACCCACCACAAACGCCCGCAGGATAAACGGGTAGGTGAACATATCCAGCAGCAGATCCATCACGCCTCACCTCCGAACCGCTTGCCGTAGGGCGAGGCCAGATAGGACGCCGTATCGCCGTAGAACCAACTGCCGTGTCCGGCGTGGAGAATGGCGGTGGCGTAGGGCAGGGCGCTGTGCAGATCGTGGGTCACCATGATGATGGCGATGCCCTCCTTCTTGTTGAGATAGTCCAGCGTGCGGTACAGATCCTGGGCGGCGGCGGGATCCAGCCCCGTCACCGGCTCGTCCAGCACCAGCAGCTCCCTGGCGGCGCAAAGCGCCCGGGCCAGCAGCACCCGCTGCTGCTGACCGCCGGACAGCTCCCGGTAGCAGCGGTCTTTCAGTTCCAGAATGCCCAGCTTGCCCATGTGCATCAGCGCCGTGGACTTCTCCTGCGGCGTGTAGAAGAAGCGCCCCCGCTTGCCGCTGAGAAAGCCGCTTTGCACCACCTCTGTCACCGTGGCGGGGAAGTCCTTCTGCGCCTTGGTCTGCTGGGGCAGGTAGCCGATGGCCCCGGCGCGCAGGGACTTGTCCAGCACGATCTCGCCCTTCATGGGCCGCAGCAGACCCAGCAGGCTTTTCAGCAGCGTGGACTTGCCGGAGCCGTTTTCGCCCACGATGCACAGGTAGTCGCCGCTGCACACCTGAAAGGTCAGCCCCTCCCAGATGGCGGTACCCTCGTAGCCCAGCGACACGTCCCGGCAGTCCAGCAGTATTTTCTTTTCCATCAGGACAACCCCTCTCTCAAAACATCCGCGTTGGCCTCCATCAGCTGGAGGTAGGTAACGCCTGCGTCAAATTCGGCGCGGCTCACCGTCTGGCAGGAGTGGAACGTCCGCACCTGCGCCCCGGTGGTCTCCGCGATGGCCTTTGCCACCTTCCGGCTGCTCAGCTCGATGGTGTACACCACCGGGATGTGCTGCTCGTTCACTAAGTCGATGAGGTATTTCAGCGTGGCCAGCGACGGCTCTGTATCCCCGGCACAGCCGTGGAACGCCGCCCGGTAGTCCAGTCCGTACTCCCGGCAGAAATACAGCAGCGGGAACCGGTCGCCGAACACCAGCAGGTTCCGGCTGCCCTCCGCCACGATCTCACGGAACGTTCCGTCCAGCGCCTCCAGCGCCGCCAGATAGTCCGCCAGCCGCGCCCGGAAGCTGTCCGCGTGGTCGGGATCCGCCTGACACAGCCCGTCGGTGATGGCGCGGCACAGCGCCATGGCCGTCACCGGCGACGTCCAAATATGCTCGTCGTATTCGATCTCCTCCTCGTCCTCATCATGGTCGTGGTGGTCATGGGCGGACGCGCCGCCCTGCATCCCCTCGACAAGCTCCTCCTCATGCAGCTCCGCCGCGTCCATCATGGACAGGACGCAGGGAATGTCCTCCCCAGCGGCGTCTAAAATGTCCGTCACCCATTGCTCGCTCTCGCCGCCGTTGTAGATGAACACATCCGCCTGACTGATGCGGATCACGTCCATGGGCGTGGGCTCGAAGCTGTGTGTCTCCCGTCCGGCGGGTACCACCAGCGTCACGTCCACGTCGTCGCCGCCGATCTGGCGGGCAAAATCGTAGTAGGGGAACAGGGTGCAGACCACCTGCGTTTTTCCGTCCTCCGGCAGCGGCGGCTGTCCGCAGGCGGTCAGGGACGCCGCCAGCGCGAGAGCCAGCAGTCCCGATAAAAGCCGCCTCATTCCGCTGCCTCCCGGCACTGGCGGCACAGCCCGTAGAACAGCGTCCGGTGGGGGTCGATGGCGAAGCCGTGCTCCTCCTCCAGATGGCGGTACAGCGGCGCCAGACGGGAGCAGTCGGCGTGCTGCACAGCGCCGCAGCGCTCGCATTTCAGCAAAAAGCAGTCCTTCCCGGACTGGTAGCAGCTGCAAAACTGATACTTCGCCCCGGTGTCCGTGACGATCTTGTGGACTTTCCCCTCTTTTTCCAGCCGCTCCAGCTGGCGGTACACGGTGGTCAGCCCCACCGTCTCCCCCTGCCGGTGGAGCAGCTCCGTCAGCTCCGCTGCACCTATGCCGTCGGCGCAGCCGCGTATGCAGGCCAGCACCGCCTGCTGCTGTTTTGTCATATAGGCCATGAAACGCCTCCTGAATTTGAAAATGAAAACCATTTTCAAATTATAGCCAAAATAATTGGGTTGTCAACTATCTTTTTCCCGCCGCGTATGCTACAATATTTCCATAAGGCGTTTTCCTCTGCGGCGGGGGCTGCAGAACTGAAAAAAGATACGGGAGGACAGTCATCATGCAGCATGAGATCACCCACAGCGCGCCGCTCCTCAACGAGTCCGGCAGCCTGCGGGAGCCGGGATATGCCAAGAGGCTCCTGCCCATCTACCGCCGCGCCGATATCCGGGCGGGGAAGAGCCGCATCAAGGAATGGGACTACTATCTGGCGGCCAACGACCATTTCGCCGTGGCGCTGACCATTGCCGACAACGGCTATATGGGGCTGGACTCCATCTCGTTCCTGCAATTCGATGAGCGGTGGGAACAGACGAAGAGCCCCATGCGGGTGTTCCCCATGGGACGCACCGGCCTGCCGGAGACATCCGCCGCCGGAGATACGGTCATTGCCGGCAGCGGCTACGGCATGGCGTTCCGCCATGTGGGGAACGCACGGGTGCTGACCTTCCGCATGGAGGACTTTCTGGCGGGTATGCCCATCGAGGGTCGCCTGATGCTGACGGAGGAGCCGGAGGAGTCCATGGTCATCGCCACGCCCTTCGATCAGCCCCGGTGCTTCTACTTCAACCAGAAGATCAACTGTATGCGGGTGTCCGGCGAGGTCAGGGTGGAGGGCCGCGTCTTCCGCTTTGCGCCGGAGGACTCCTTTGCGGTGCTGGACTGGGGTCGGGGCGTGTGGACATACCACAATACATGGTACTGGGGCAGCGCCTCCGGACAGGTGGATGGCGTCCCCTTCGGCTGGAACATCGGCTACGGCTTCGGCAACACCTATGCCGCCAGCGAGAATATGCTGTTCTACGGCGGCAAGGCCCATAAGCTGGGACAGGTGCAGTTCCTCATCCCCATGAAGAACGGGCGGGAGGACTACCTGAGTCCCTGGCGCTTCACCTCGGATGACGGCCGGTTCGAGATGGATTTCATGCCCATTCTGGATCGCGCCGCCTGCATGGACGTCAAGTTGCTGAAATCCGACCAGCATCAGGTCTTTGGCCGCTTCACCGGCCGGGCGGTGCTGGACGACGGTCGGGAGATCCGCGTCAGCGATTTTCTGGGTTTCGCGGAAAAAGTAGAGAACAAGTGGTGAGCGGCGCTGCAAGGCGAAAAAATTGTTATACAGTTCACATACAGGCGGGTGCTTCATAGAGGCACCCGCTTGTTTCGTACGACGAAACGACAGGTAACGTGCCGGATACCTTGCGGGAGATGTGCGATGACTGCGAAATGCGCAGAAAAAGTGCGCGTTTCGAGGAGGTGACCCGCGTTGTGTTTGCCGCTAAGAAAATGTTAAAAGTGGAGAAAGAAATGTTAAATTTTTATAAACATTGCTAATTGCGGGAAAATGTGGGAAGGAGTATACTTCTATGTGACCCGCAGGAAACTCTTTCGTGTGGGTCGCCTGCGTCGGCGGAACGCTGCTGACGGGACAGGCTAAGGGAAAGTAATCGTAAGGAGAGAAAACATGGAAGAAAGAAAAGGCTTTGGAACCAACTTTGGTTTCCTGATGGCGTCTGTCGGCTCGGCAGTCGGCCTGGGCAACATCTGGGGCTTCCCCAATAAAATGGGCGCCTCCGGCGGCTTTACATTCCTCATCGTCTATCTGGTTCTGGCAGTCCTCTGCGGCTTCATCGTCATGGTGAGTGAGCTGGCGCTGGGCCGCAAGACCGGCAAGGGCGTTGTCAGCGCCTATCAGGCTCTGAGCAAGAGATTCAAATGGGTCGGTTGGCTGGGCATCCTGTCCCCGTTCTTCATTCTGTTCTTCTACTGCGCCCTGGGCGGCTACTGCATCAAGTACACGATCCTGAATATCGGCGATCTGTTCCATGCCAGCTTCGGCGCCAACGCGCTGGCGGAGACGGCAGTGGCCAACGGTCATTCTCTGGGCGCTGAGGTGTTCGGCACGTTTATGGCCAACCCCACTGAGGCCGTGATCTTCGGGCTGATCTTCGTGGCTCTGACCATGCTCATCGTCATGGGCGGCGTCAGCGGCGGTATTGAGAAGGTCTGCTCCGTGGGTATGCCTGCACTGTTCGTCATGCTGCTCATCTGCATCATCCGCGCCTGCACGCTGGAGGGTGCTGTGGACGGCCTGAAGTATATGTTTGTTCCCGGCTGGGCGGTTGCCAACGGCGTTATCGACAAGGAACCCAACTTCTTCGGCGTCCTCTCCGCTGCCGGCGGTCAGATGTTCTTCTCCCTGTCTCTGGGCATGGGCATCATGATCACCTACGGTTCCTATCTGGATAAGAAGGAGAACCTGCAGAAGAACGCGCTGCTCATCATCGTTATGGATACGCTGGTGGCACTGATGGCCGGTCTGTGCGTCATTCCCGGCCGTTTCGCGCTGGATCCCACCGGTAATCTGGGCGGCCCCAAGCTGCTGTTCGTCACCATGCAGAACGTGTTCAGCCGCATGGGCGGCTTCGGCCCCATCTTCGGCATCCTGTTCTATCTGCTGGTGGTCTTCGCCGCCATCTCCTCCTCCATCTCCCTGCTGGAGGCTGTTGTGGCCCACTTCGTGGACAATGCCCGCGACGCCGGTAAGGGCGACAAGCGCAAGGCGTACGCCCTGATCGGTGCTGTGGCGGTGGGCGTGGGCGCCATGCTGATCTGCGCCGATAGCCTGGGCGACGCCTCCTTCACCCCGTGGAGACTGCTGAACCTGCCGGCGGAGTCGATCCGCACTTGGAACGACTGCTGGCTGGACTTCTTCGACATGCTGTCTGAGGGCATTATGATGCCTCTGGGCGCTCTGATGATGACGCTGATGGTCGGCTGGGAGCTGGGCCCCGATGTGGTCAAGGAGGAATGCGAGGCGTCCGGCCACGCCATGGCAAGCTACGGCTTCTACAAGGTCTGCATCAAGTACATCACTCCGCTGTGCATGATCCTCGTCCTGTACGGCCAGATCAAAGAATTCTTCTTCTAAGGAGAGCTTCCGCAGATATGCTGTAGACTCCGGAACCGCCATTTCGGGATGCTCTCCCGCATAACAGAAAAAACAGCGCCCGCCGAAAACGGCGGGCGCTGTTTGATTGGGCGGCAGTGCGCCGTATGGGGGCTGCGTACCGTACCAGAGGGAGGCAGAGCGCGGTACTGCGACTGAGGTGCGCCGTGTCGGAGGATGGCGAAAGGGAACGACTGGCGGCGTGGAGTCACCGGCTGCCAGAGGCGGTGGGCGGCGGCGATTAAGAGACAGGCGGCGGCCTGTCTTTTTCTTCACAATATGTTTCTTGAAACGAAAAGTCGGGATCGCAGTAAAAAAATCAGAAAAACCGGCGGAAAGCTCCGCGAATAGATGTTAAAAAGTAATCATAAATTTATAAAGTACAAAAAACATTCCGTTCATAAAATGTTAATAATGTACAAGAAAGCGCGAAAATTTCATCAATACTCCTAATTGCGGTTGGTTTTTGCTTCCTGTATACTTTTTTTATAAACCGACAGCAAGAAACTGCTGTCGGGGAGCTGAGAGGCGTGGCGGCGCCTAAAGATGTTTCTTGTCGGTAGACAAGAAGCAGAAAACAGCCACTCCGACGAGAGACGGAGGGAAAAATCTGTTATAAGGAGAGAAAGCAATGGAAGAAAGAAAAGGCTTTGGAACCAATTTTGGTTTCCTGATGGCCGCGGTCGGCTCGGCAGTCGGCCTGGGCAACATCTGGGGCTTCCCCAATAAGATGGGCGCCTCCGGCGGCTTCACGTTCCTGGTCATTTACCTTATTCTGGCAGTCCTGTGCGGCTTTATCGTCATGGTGGGCGAGCTGGCGCTGGGCCGCAAGACCCACCACGGCGCTGTGGGCGCCTACAAGGCTCTGAGCAAGAAGTTCAAATGGATGGGCTGGATGGGTATCCTGTCCGCGTTCTTCATCCTGTTCTTCTACTGTGCGCTGGGCGGCTACTGCATCAAGTACACCGTTCTGAACATCGGCGATCTGTTCCACGCCGGCTTCGGCGCCAACGCGCTGGCGGAGACGGCGGCGGCCAACGGCAATTCTCTGGGCGCTGAGGTGTTCGGCACATTCATGTCCAGCCCCACGGAGGCCATTGTCTACGGCCTGATCTTCGTGGCCATCACCATGATCATCGTCATCGGCGGCATCGGCGGCGGCATTGAGAAGGTCTGCTCCGTGGGTATGCCCGCGCTGTTCGTCATGCTGCTGATCTGCATCATCCGTGCCTGCACGCTGGAGGGCGCTGTGGACGGCCTGAAGTATATGTTCGTCCCCGGCTGGGCCGTGACCAACGGCGTCATTGAAGAGGCGCCCGGCTTCCTGACAGTGCTTTCCACCGCCGGCGGTCAGATGTTCTTCTCTTTGTCCCTCGGCATGGGCGCTATGATCACCTACGGCTCTTATCTGGATAAGAAGGAGAACCTGCAGAAGAACGCGCTGCTCATCATCGTTATGGATACGCTGGTGGCACTGATGGCCGGTCTGTGCGTCATTCCCGGCCGTTTCGCGCTGGATCCCACCGGTAATCTGGGCGGCCCCAAGCTGCTGTTCGTCACCATGCAGAACGTGTTCAGCCGCATGGGCGGCTTCGGCCCCATCTTCGGCATCCTGTTCTATCTGCTGGTGGTCTTCGCCGCCATCTCCTCCTCCATCTCCCTGCTGGAGGTCATCGTGGCCCACTTCGTGGATAAGGCCCGCAACGAGGGCAAGGGCGATATGCGCAAGAAGTACACCCTTATCGCCGCGGCCTGCGTGGGCGTTGGCTGCATCCTGGTGTGCGCCGACCGTCTGGGCGACGCCAGCTTTACCCCGTGGAAGCTGCTGAACCTGCCGGCGGAATCGATCCGTACATGGAACGACTGCTGGCTGGACTTCTGGGATATGCTGTCTGAGGGCGTCATGATGCCCTTGGGCGCCCTGCTGATGTCCCTAATGTTCGGCTGGGAGGTCGGCCCCGATGTGGTCAAGGAGGAGTGCGAGGCGTCCGGCCACGCCATGGGCGGCTACGGCTTCTTCAAGGTCTGCATCAAGTACATCACCCCGCTCATCATGATCCTCGTCCTGTACGGCCAGATCAAGGAATACTTCTTCTAAACGCAAGGAATATAAAAGGACGCCGGAGCAATGCTCCGGCGTCCTTTTCCTGTTGTCGGGAAATGCAACTCAATGCAGAAGCGATATGGCGCCCGGCAGGCTGTCAATGTCCACTCGCTCCGCACTGGGGGCGTATTCGCCGTCCAGCGACCACGGGATATGGCTCTTGGTGGTCAGGGTGACGTGGCGCACATGGCGGAAAACAACACCGGGGTAGTCGTACTGCATCCGGGTCATGGCGGTGATCAGGTTTTGCAGATCCAGCGCCGTCTTGGGCATCCGCAGCAGCAGCAGCTCGAACTGCCCGTCGTCCATCTTGACGCGGTTGGGATCCAGCTTTACCAGTCCGCCCATGGAGGTGCAGTTGCACACGGCCCCGAAGATGAAATCCCCCTCGAAAACCTCGCCGTCCGCCTCGATGCAGCAGTTGTAGGGCCGCAGGGAGTCCAGATCGCCCAGCCCCTCCAGGATATACGCGAAGTGTCCCAGCGCGTTTTTTGCCGCCTGCGACGCGGAGTAGGATGAGCGGGTGAAGGCACCGAAGGACGCTACATAGGCGAAATAGCGGTCGTTGTGCCGCCCGATGTCCAGTGGGTGGGGCTGGCCGCCGGCGATATCCAGCGCCGCCAGACGCGGGTCGGAGGACAGGTGCAGACTGGCGGCAAAATCGTTGGTGCTGCCGTTGGGCAGATACCCCAGAAGGGGGCGCTGCTCCAGCGTCATCAGACCGGAGATCGTCTCATTCAGCGTACCGTCTCCGCCGGCACAGGCCACCACATCGTATTCTGATCCCCACTCCGCCGCTGCGCGGCAGGCGTCGCCGCCGGCCTCCGTCACAAAGACCCGCACCAGATAACCGGCACGGGAAAAGGCCGCTACCGCATCGAACAGAGGGGCGCTGGATTTGGTGCGCCCGGCCCGGGGATTGACAATGAACAGGAGCTTCTTCATGGCATTCCTCCTCTTGCGTGGCAACAGATGCGCATGGCATACCATGCGAGGTGCGTGCGCTGTCCCGGCTGGACAGCGGTTCACAGTCATTATGCCATACGGTGCGAAAAAATGCAACAGGCAGACGCGCCCCGGCGACTGGACGGCGGGCGGTGCAGGGAGACAGAAAATATCTTGCAAAACCGGCGGCTCTCGGCTATGATAGTAGGCAAAAGGAGTGATGCGGATGAAGCGGCGTACACAATATATGAAATGGGGGCTGACGGCGTTTCTCACCGTCTGCGCCGTGCTGGTGTTCTACGACACATTCTACATGGGCGGTACGCTCCAGCGCTTTGTGAGCAAGCTGTTCTCCGTGCTGGCGCCGGTGCTGTACGGCTGCGTCATCGCCTATCTGCTGACGCCGGTGATGAACTGGATCGAGCGGACGCTCCGCCGCGGGTGGCGGAAACTGTTCCCCCAAAAGCACCTGAAAAACGCCGCCGGCATCCTGCGCTTTGTCAGCATCCTGCTGGCGGAGGCCGTGGCCATTCTGCTGGTGTATCTGCTGATGAGCGTGCTGATCCCCCAGCTGGTGGACAGCGTGACCATGCTCATCAACAACGCAGAGGGATATTACTACAAGGTGTACAACTGGGCGGACGGCCTGCTGGACAGCGAGAACGAGATCGCCGTCTGGGTGGCGGACTTCGTGACCAAGTATTACAGCGACGGCGTAACGCTGCTGAAGGATCACATCCTGCCGTGGGCGCAGGCGGCGCTGGGTACGCTGACCGGCGGCATCTGGAACGGTATATGGAGCGTGGTCAGCTTCGCGCTGGATCTGATCGTGGGCGTCATCGTGTCCATCTACCTGATGACCATGAAGGAAAAGAGTCTGGCCCGCTGCTGCAAGGCGGTCTACGCCCTGTTCGACGAGAAGAAGGCCAACGCCGTCGTCCACGGCACCCGGCAGGTGGACCGCATCTTCTCTGGCTTCGTCCGGGGCAAGCTGCTGGACTCCCTCATCATCGGCGCGCTGTGCTTTATCGGCGGCTCCATCCTGAAGCTGCCCTACACCCCGCTGGTCAGCGTGGTGGTGGGCGTGACCAACGTCATCCCGTTTTTCGGCCCGTTTCTGGGCGCGATCCCGTCCGCCTTCCTCATTCTGCTGGTCAGTCCCAAGCAGTGCCTGATTTTCGTGATCTTCATCGTGGTGCTCCAGCAGTTTGACGGCAACATTCTGGGGCCGAAGATCCTGGGCGACGCCACTGGTATCTCCAGCTTCTGGGTCATCGTGGCTATTCTGGTGGGCGGCGGCTTCGGCGGCGTGCTGGGTATGTTCCTGGGCGTCCCCATCTTTGCCTGCGTGCAGGAGCTGGTCAAGTACCTGCTGGATCGGCGGCTGCGCCGCCGCGATATGCCCACGGAGGCCTATGCCTATGTGGAGCGCGCCCAGGCGACGGGGCAGGAGAAAACGCCGCAGGATACCACGTTGGAGGAACACCATGACTGAGGCGCTTAAAAAGACCCTGCTGGATTTCAGCAACAATAAGGAGCCGTTTCTGACGCATAACCATATGTACACCGCCGACCTGTCCGACGGCTGCGCCACCGTGGTGCTGCCCATGTGCGAGGACAGTCTGAACCGCTGGGGCGGCGCCCACGGCGGCATCCTGTTTTCCCTGTGCGACGTGGCCATGGGCATGGCCATCATGACACTGCGGCAGGAGATGGTGGTGACGGTGAACGCCAGCATCGACTATCTGGCCGCCGCTGCCGCCGGCAGCACCCTCACCGCCGTGGGGAAGGTGGACAGGATGGGCGGCAAGATGGTGTTCTGCTCCGGTGAGGTCACCGACGAGGTGGGTAAGGTCATTGTGCAGGCGCGCTGTGTCATGAGCTTCACGAGCCGCCCCCTGCCGCTGTGAGGGCGTACCTGACCCGATGCCGTCCGCTGCTTCGGTGGCTGACGGCGCTGGCGCTGTTTTTCGCCGTCTACCTGACGGTGCGCACCAGCCGCGCCGCCATGAATTGGCTGTGCGGCGGCGTGATCTTCCCGGTAATGCGCCGTATCTCCCGGCTGTGCGACTTTTTCGACGGCTCGGTGGGGGAGGTGCTGCTGTTGACGGGCATCTGGGCGGCGGTGATCTGGCTGGCCTGCACGGTGCGGCGGCTGGCGACAGGCCCGCGCCGCGGAGCGGTGCTGGCGGACTTCGCGCTGACCGCCGGGTGCATCGCCCTGACGGTCTACGCAGGCTTCTGTCTGCTGTGGGGGACAGCCTACAATACCGACGGTTTTCAGGAGAAGAGCGGCGTCACCGCCCAGCCCGTGTCGGCGGAGGCGCTGGAGCGTGTGACGCTGTACTTTGCGGAGGAGCTGTCCGCGGCCGCCGGGGAGGTGCCTCGGAACGCGGACGGCGTCTGCGCCGCAGACCGGAAGGCCATTCTGGCCGCCGCCGGGGACGCCTACGACGGCATATATGAGGAATTTCCCTTCCTCCGGATGGAGACGGGGCGCGTAAAGCCCTTCGGCTGCTCCCGTGCGCTCAGTGTTCTGCGGTTCACCGGGTTTTACTTCCCCTTCACCGGCGAGGCCAATGTGAATATGGACAGCCCGGTGGCCTATCTGCCCGCCACGGTGTGCCATGAGATGGCCCACCAGCGGGGCATCGTATCCGAGCAGGAGTGCAGCTTCCTCGGCATTCTGGCGGCCACGCGGTGCAAAGACCCCGTCTACCGCTACGCCGGATGGCTGGAGGGCTATGTCCGCCTGTCCAACTCCCTGTACAGCATCGACCCGGAGCGCTGCCTCGCCATCCGGGATACCCTGCCGGAGGAGGTGCGGTGCGACCTGCGGGCGGACAGCGCCTACTGGGCGCAGTTCCAAGGCGCGGTGTCGCAGGCATCGGAGAGCGTATACGACGCGTTCCTCAAGGGGAACGGCGATGCCAACGGCGTCCGCAGCTACGGCATGGTGACAGACCTGCTGGTGACCTACTTTGACACATAAAAAAGGAAGCCCCGAAGCACTGCTTCGGGGCTTCCTTGCTGTCAGGCTCTCACAGGCCAAAGCCGGGGATGTTCAGACCGCCGGTCAGGGCGCTCATGGAGGTGTTCATGGCGTCCTCCGCCTGACGGAGAGCCTCATTGACGGCGGAGATCACCAGATCCTGCAGCATCTCTACGTCCTCGGGGTCTACCACATCGGGCTTGATGGTCAGGGCGGTCAGCTCCTTCTTGCCGGTGACCACGGCGGTCACAGCGCCGCCGCCGACGGAGGCGGTAAAGGAGCTGTTCTCCACCTCCTCCTGGGCCTTGTTCATCTCCTGCTGCATCTTCATCAGCTTCTGCTGCATCTGAGCCTGCTGCTGCATCATGCCGGCACCGCCGGAAAAGCCCTTGCGGGCGCTGTATCCCTTTGCCATGGTAAGTTCTCCTTTATATCATTTGTTTTATTTGATCTGAAAGCCATCCAACTGCTTGCCGTTTTCCAGCAGCTCATTTAGCTTGTCCCTGCCGGATGCCGCCGGAGGGGAGGGACTCTCCCAAGGCGGCGTGTCCGCGGCGGAGGGCTTGGGCGTCTCCTGCGGCGTCGGACGCGGCGTGGGCGTCGGTGCGGTACGGGGCGCGGCGCGCTTGCCGGAGGCCGGAGCTTGTCCCCGTTCCAGCACCACCCGGATGTCCCGTCCCAGCTCCTGCTCGGTGACGTCCCGCAGCACAGCGAGAACCTCCGGTTTGTCCAGCTGCTTCAGGGTAAAGTCATCCCGGCACAGCACGGTCAGACAGTCGCCGTCCACCACGCCGGAGGCCATGCTCAGCATCGCCCGTGCGTTTACGGGCAGCGGCGCCTTATATTTCTCTATCAGCCGCGTCCACACGGTGGTGTCGCCGCTGACGGAGGCGGGGGCGCTCTGAGAAACCGGCGCGGCTTTGGGTACGGAGCGGGGCGCGGCCTGCGGTGCGGGTTGCACCGGCATCTCCTCCGGCAGACCGAAATCGCGAATGGCCTCCTCCGGCAGAGGCGGCTCCTCGGGAAGGGGCGGCTCCTCCGGCAGGGGCGGGGCTTCATAGCGGGGCTGGGGCTTGGCGCGCACCGGCGCTGCTTCCTGCTTGGGGGCGGGGCGCTGCGGGGGCAGGCCGCCCTGCTGCACCGCCTGCTCCAGCCGTGCCAGCCGCCGGTCAAAGGCGGTCAGGTCACCGGACAGACTCTCGTCGCACAGCTTCAGCAAGCACAACTCTGCCGCCGTGCGGGGGCGGATGCTGTCCGCCAGCGAGGCGCAGCAGCCTTGCAGCGTATCCGCCATGTACAAAAACCGGCTCATGGGCAAATCGCGGCCCAGATCGGTCAGGGTCTTGCGGTCGTAGATGCCGGACAGCAGGGCGGCGCCGCCCTCTGGCGCGGCCTTCAGCACCGTCATGTCGCGGGCCAGATCGCTCAGCTCACCCAGCAGAGCGGCCACATCCTTGCCGCCGCGGTACAGCTTGTCGAACAGCGCCAGCGCATCGGCGGCGTTCCGCGCCACGAGGCAGCGCATCATTTGCAGCGTCTGGGTGCCGCCGGCCAGACCCAGCGTGTCCAGCACGGCGCGGCTATCAATGCCGCCCTCCACGGCGCGGCACTGATCCAGCAGGCTCAAGGCGTCACGGAGCGCGCCGTTGGCCATGCGGGCCAGGATCTCTGCACCGTCCGCCGTCAGGTCGATCTGCTCCTCCTCCGCGATCTTCAGAAGCTGCTGCTCCATGTCCCGGGGCAAAATGCGCTTGAAGGAGAACCGCTGGCACCGGGAGAGAATGGTAGCGGGAACCTTTTGCAGCTCGGTGGTAGCCAGGATGAACAGCAGATGCTCCGGAGGTTCCTCCATGATCTTCAGCAGGGCGTTGAAGGCGTCCCGGGAGAGCATGTGCACTTCATCGATGATGTACACCCGCTTTTTCAGCACGGAGGGGGGATAGACCGCCTCCTCCCGCAGGGTGCGGGCGTCATTGACGCTGCCGTTGGAGGCGGCGTCCAACTCCGTCACATCCAGCAGCGTACCGGCGTCGATGCCCCGGCAGCTGTCGCACTGGCAGCAGGGCGCGCCGTCCACAGGATGCTCGCAGTTGACCGCCTTGGCGAGGATACGGGCGCAGGTGGTCTTGCCGGTGCCGCGGGTGCCGGTGAAAAGGTAGGCGTGTCCCACGCGGCTCTCCGCCACCTGCCGCTGAAGCGTATCGGTGATATGGGACTGTCCCACCACCTCGGAAAAGGTCTTGGGACGGTATTTGCGGTACAGAGCCTGATACATGGGTACACCTCCTGTCAAATAAAAATCAGCCATGAGCAAAACGCAAGAAACGCAGTAATCGCAAGAGTTCCCGGCCGTGGCTGAAACCGGAAATCACTCCATTGATTGATATGGAAAGGAGTGACCGATCGGGCGTCCTCCGTAAGGAAAACACCCCGATGCGGCTTTTGCAATTCCGTTTCTGTCGTTTTCTGAACCGGCGCAGTTTTTGCGGCTATTTCTTGATGGCTTCCAGGAGCAGCAGGAAAAGTCCCAGCGCCGTCAGGATCATCCCGGCTATGGTGAAAAATTCCCCGACGCCCAGCAATGCGCTCCCGGCGATTACAAGAGCTAAGTAAAATGTGAGCTTTGCGTTCATAAGCTTATTTCCACCTGTCAAATAAAAATAGAAACGTCCTCCGCCCATAGCCGCGAAGCCGGCGTCCCCGCGGCACATGGATGATCCCTCTTAATGCTGCTCGGTTCCCCGCCTGACATGATTCGTGGGTATCCATTGCGCGAGACCGGCCCCGCAGCTATCGGCGGAGGACGAGTTCACCAAAGTATTCTACTACAAATTCCACCGCTTGGCAACAGTTTTTTGTCGATTTGCTAACCCAGCAGCGTCCAGACGCCGTGGATGACCATACACACCACCGCGCCCATGGCGGTGGGCAGCGCCGCCGCCAGCGCCGTCCACCGGGCGCTGCCCGTCTCGTGGAGGATGGTGAGGCAGGTGGTGCCGCAGGGGAAGTGCAGCAGGCACAGCACCAGCATACACACCGCCGTCTCTGCCGTCCAGCCGTTGGCGGTGAGGACAGCGGACAGCTCCGCCAGACTGCCGTAGTCCGTGAGGCTCCCGGTCTGGAGATACCCCATCAGCAGCACCGGCAGCACGATCTCGTTGGCGGGGAAGCCCAGCAGGAACGCCAGCAGCACCATGCCGTCCAGTCCCATGAGCCGTCCGGGGCCATCCAGCACACCGGCCAGCACCGTCAGCAGACTGCCGCCGCGGACGGAGATGCTGCCCAGGATCCAGATGAGCAGTCCGGCGGGGGCGGCCACCGTCACCGCACGGCCCAGCACAAACAACGTCCGATCCAGCAGCGACCGCACCAGCACCTGCCCCACACGGGGCATCCGGTAGGGCGGCAGCTCCAGGGAGAAGGCGGAAAGCTGTCCCCGCAGCACCGTGGCGGTCAGCAGCCGGGAGGCCAGCAGCGTCATGGACACGGCGAAGAGGATGCACCCCAGAAACAGCGCCGTCGCCAGCAGGGAGCGGCCAAACCCCAGTGTGCCGCCCAGAAAAAACAGACTGATAAGGGCGATAAGAGTGGGAAACCGGCCGTTGCAGGGGACAAAAGCGTTGGTGAGGATGGCCACCAGCCGCTCACGGGGGCTGTCGATGATGCGGCAGCCGGTGACGCCGCAGGCGTTGCAGCCAAAGCCCATGCACATGGTAAGGCTCTGCCGTCCGCTGCCGCCGGCGGCGCGGAAGCACCCGTCCATCATGAACGCCACGCGGGGCAGGTAGCCTGCGTCCTCCAGCAGGGTGAACAGCGGGAAGAAGATGGCCATGGGCGGCAGCATCACCGCCACCACCCACGCCGCCGTCCGGTACACGCCGTCCACCAGCGCACCCTGCACCCACGGCGGCGCACCGGCGAGCAGGCTGCGCAGCGGCGCTTGCAGCGCCATAAATCCCCGGCTCAGCAGGGCCGAGGGGGCGTTGGCGCCCCAGATGGTCAGCCAGAACACCAGCCCCAGCAGCAACAGCATCACCGGGAGGCCGACGGTGGGACTGGTGAGCAGCCGATCCAGCCGCCGGTCGCGGGCGTGGACATCCTCCGGCCGGCAGGAGAGGCAGGCGTCGCCGCCCGCTGGGCCACGGTGGCACTGTCGCCCTCCGGCGGCAGCCATGGGTCGTCCTGCGGAGGGCGGCGCGCCATATTCAGCACCGCCGTGCGCAGTGCGTCCAGCCCCTCGCCGCTGCGGGCCGCCGTAGTGACCACCGGCGCGTCAAGGGCGCGGGACAACGCCTCCGTGTCCACGGTGACGCCCTTTTTCCGGGCCTCGTCCATCAGATTCAGGCACAGTACCAGCCGGGGCGTGCGGCTGCGGAGCTGCACCGCCAGATGGAGGTTGCGCCGCAGGCAGGTGGCGTCCGCCACCACCACCGTCACGTCGGCGTCACCGCCGCAGATAAAGTCCCGTGCCAGCTCCTCCTCCGGCGAGTCCGCCCGCAGGGAGTATGTCCCCGGCAGATCGACGAGCCGGAAGGTCGCGCCCCGCCAGACGTAAGCGCCCTCCGCCACCTCCACCGTTTTGCCGGGCCAGTTCCCGGTGTGCTGGTGCATACCCGTCAGGGCATTGAATACCGTGGACTTGCCCACGTTGGGATTGCCCGCCAGTGCCGCTGTGTACCGCTCCATGGCCGTCTCCTCCTTTTTTGCGGGATGCTTCCGGCTATCCTATGCGCCGGCGGGACGGCGGGTGCATACCGCGGGGCGGCAGAAAAAAGAAGACGCGCACCAAGCGGTGCGCGTCTTCTTTTTTTGGTAAAGGAGAGAGAATAACAATGTCACTTACATATCTTGCAAGACTATCATACACAGCGGTTGCGTAGAAGTCAACAGGTTTGTCAGAAGATTCACAAATTGTTCATAAGCTCCGCGCAAATACGCTCTTGACATTGGAAAAGCACCGTGCTATTATTTAGCACACCAATAATTAGTACGCGAAACAATTCGAAAGGAGGCACATTGTGGAACGCTGTATCACGGAACGGCCGGAGCATTTCGGCCCGCTGTTCGGCTACTGCGACCATCAGGTGCAGAAACTGATGGACCGGCGGCTGCGGCAGTACGACGTATCGCCCATGCAGTGCCGGACGCTGACCTACCTCCACGAGGCGGAGGGCGAGGTCAACCAGAAGCAGTTGGAGCGGCACCTGATGGTGAAGCCCAGCACGGTCAACGGCATCGTGGACCGTCTGGAGGAGAAGGGCATGGTCACCCGCACCGCCAGCCGCACTGACGGGCGCTGCCGTATTCTGGCGCTGACGGCGCAGGGGAAGCAGTTTTATGACAGGTTCACCGCTATCGTGCATGAGGTCAACGACCGACTGGAAAAGGGCTTTTCGCCGGAGGAGATCCGGCTGCTGACGTCGCTTCTTCTGCGGGTGGCAAAAAATCTCTCGGAGGAGGACGAAGTATGCTGAAAAAGCTCGCCCCGTATACAAGGGGCTACCGGTGGTATATCCTGCTGGGCGTATTGTGCTCGGTGGGGGAGGCGGTTCTGGAGCTGGAGCTGCCCCAGGCCATGAGCGCCATCGTGGACGTGGGCATCGCCAACGGCGACAGGAGCTATATCCTGCTGACGGGGCTGAAGATGCTCCTGATGGCCATGGCGGCGCTGGCGTGCGGCGTAGGCGCGGCGGTCATGGCGGCAAAGGCGGCCATGGGCTTCGGCGCCAACATCCGGCAGGCGGAGTATGAGCAGGTGCAGCGGTTTTCCTTCGCCAACATCGAGCATTTCTCCACCGCCAGCCTCATCACCCGTTTGACCAACGATGTGGCGTCGGTGCAGATGACGCTGTTCATGGGGATGCGCATATGCGTCCGTGCACCGGTGATGCTGGTGACGGCGCTGATCAAGACCATGGAGATCAGCCTCAGCCTCAGTCAGGTGTTTCTGGTGGCCGTGCCGCTGCTGGCGGTGGCGGTGGTCATCGTCATCCGCTATGTGGGGCCGTTCTTCACGGCGCTGCAAAACGCCACCGACGATCTGAATCTGGTGGTGCAGGAGAACCTGAACGCCGTCCGCGTGGTGAAATCCTTCGTCCGGGAGGACGAGGAGGAGCAGAAATTCCGCACCCGCAGCGATAAGCTCCGCGACACGGCGGAGCGGGCCTTCGGCTTCGTGGTGATGTTCATGCCCATCATGATCCTGATCATGGGCGGCACCATCGTGTCCCTTATGTGGCTGGGCGGCCATCAGGTGGCGGCAGGCACCCTGCTGTCCGGCGATCTGCTGGCGTTCTTCACCTACGCCAGCGAGATCCTGATGGCTCTGATGATGGTGTCCATGGTGCTGATGATCCTGACCCGCGCCATCGCCTGCGGCAAGCGTATCGTGGAGGTGCTGGACGAGCAGCCTCAGATCACCGACGCGCAGGCAGACCCGGCGCTGACCGTGGAAAACGGCGACATCCGCTTTGACCATGTGTACTTCAAGTACCACACCACGGCGGAGGATTGGAACCTGACGGACATCGATCTGCATATTGAAAGTGGTATGACCGTGGGTATTCTGGGCGGCACCGGCAGCGCCAAGTCCACGCTGGTGAGCATGATCCCCCGGCTGTACGAGGTGAATGAGGGCGCCGTCTATGTGGGAGGCCGCAACGTAAAGGACTACACCATGGAGGCACTGCGAAGCGGCTGCGCCATGGTGCTGCAAAAGAACACGCTGTTTTCCGGTACCATCCGGGAGAATCTGCGCTGGGGCCGGGCGGATGCCACCGACGCCGAGATCGAGGAGGCCTGCCGCATGGCCTGCGCCGATGAGTTCATCCAGCGGATGCCCGATGGCTACGACACCTATATTGAGCAGGGCGGCACCAATGTGTCCGGCGGTCAGAAGCAGCGGCTGTGCATCGCCCGCGCCATCCTGCGCCGTCCCAAGGTGCTGATCCTGGACGACTCCACCAGCGCGGTGGATACCGCCACGGATGCCAAGATCCGCGGCGCGCTGAAGACGGCGCTGCCCGGCGCTACCAAGCTCATCATCGCCCAGCGCATCACCTCCGTGATGGACGCGGATATGATCCTGGTGCTGGACGACGGCCGCGTGGTGGGGCAGGGTACCCACGCCCAGCTCATGGAGAGCTGCGAGATCTACCGCGAGGTCTATGAATCCCAGCAGGAAGGGGTGAGCATTGATGGCTGATACGAAACGCACCGCATCCGGACGCGGCCCCGGCAGACACGGTCATGGCGGTCACGGTTTCCAGCGGCCCAAGGACATGAAGGGTACCTTCAAAAAGCTGATGCACTATGTGGGGCGGTACAAGGGCTCGCTGGTGCTGGTGGCGGTATGCCTCATCGTCAGCTCCGTTGCCAGCGTGGCCACCAGCTATATGCTCAAGCCGCTGCTCAACAACTATATCATCCCCGGCGATTTTCCGGGACTTTTCAGGATGCTGCTGCTGATGGGCGGCCTGTTCGCCCTCAGCTCCCTGTGCTCCTACGCCTATGCCCGCATCATGGTCCATGTGGCGCAGCACACGGTGGCGGCGCTGCGGCAGGATCTGTTCGACCGGCTGCAGGAGCTGCCCATCCGTTACTATGACCGGCACCAGTCCGGCGACCTGATGAGCCGCTTTACCAACGATATCGACACCGTCTCGGAGATGCTGAACAGCAGCTTCGCCAGCATCATCTCCAACGTGCTGACCTTTGTGGGCACCGTGGTGATGATGATCGTGCTGAACCCGTGGCTGACGCTGATCACCTTCCTGTTTCTGGGGCTGATGGCCGTGGTGGTCAAGACCGTCGGCGGCCGCAGCCGCACCAGCTTCCAGCGGCAGCAGGCGGCGCTGGGCGCTATGAACGGCTATATCGAGGAGATGATCGAGGGGCAGAAGGTCATCAAGGTCTTCAACCACGAGGACGAGGCCATCTCGCGCTTCACTGGCCTTAACAACGGCTACCGGGACGCGGCCACCGCGGCGCAGGCCTACGCCGGTATGATGATGCCCGCCATGGGCAACCTCAGCAAGATCAACTACGCCGTCACCTGCTGCGTCGGCGGCCTGCTGGCCATCGGCGGCGTGTTCGACGTAGGCTCGCTGGGCGCGTACCTGCTGTACGTCAAGCAGGTCAGCCAGCCCGTGGGTCAGATCAGCCAACAGATCAACACGCTGCTGGCGGCTGCCGCCGGCGCCGAGCGCATCTTCGCCGTCATGGAGGAGCAGCCGGAGACAGACGAGGGCAAGACTGTCATCGTCCGGGTGGAGAAAAACGGCGACACCCTGACGGAGACGGCAGAGCGCACCGGTCACTGGGCGTGGAAAAAGCCGGACGGCACACTGGTGGAGCTGCGGGGCGACGTGCGGTTCGACCACGTGAGCTTCTCCTACGACGGGGAAAAGACCGTGCTGAACGACGTGTCCCTGTTCGCCAAGCCCGGCCAGAAGATCGCCTTCGTCGGCTCCACCGGCGCGGGAAAGACCACCATCACCAACCTCATCAATCGCTTTTACGATGTGCAGCAGGGTACCATCACCTATGACGGCATCGACGTGAAGGACATTGCCAAGGACTCCCTCCGCCGCTCGCTGGGCATCGTATTACAGGACACCCACCTGTTCACCGGCACCGTGGCGGACAATATCCGCTACGGCAAGCTGGACGCTACGGACGAGGAGGTGCGCGCTGCGGCTAAGCTGGCCAACGCCGACGCCTTCATCCGCCACCTGCCCCAGGGCTACGACACCGTCATCACCGGCGACGGCGGCAGCCTCAGTCAGGGCGAGCGGCAGCTGCTGGCTATTGCCCGCGCCGCCGTGTCCGACCCGCCGGTGCTGATCCTGGACGAGGCCACCAGCTCCATCGACACCCGCACCGAGACGCTGATCGAGCGGGGCATGGACTCCCTCATGGAGGGACGCACGGTGTTCGTCATCGCCCACCGTCTCTCCACCGTCCGCAACAGCCGCGCCATTCTGGTGCTGGAGCAGGGCCGCATCATCGAGCGCGGCGACCACGCCGAGCTGCTGGCGCAGCACGGCAAGTACTACCAGCTCTACACCGGACAGGCGGAGCTGAGCTGAATCGTTTTCCCAAAATCAAACATACTAAGGAGGAGCTACCCATGACCGAACAGGTGCTTTGCCAAAAAGCCATTGCCATGCTGGACATGGCCTACGTCCCCTACTCCCACTTCCCCGTGGGCGCCGCCCTGCTCTGTAAGGACGGCACGGTGTTCACCGGCTGCAACATCGAAAACGCCGCCTACGGCGACACCATCTGCGCCGAGCGCACCGCCATCTTCAAGGCCGTCAGCGAGGGACACCGTGACTTTGCCGCCATTGCCATCGCCGGGCGCAGCGACGACTACTGCGTCCCCTGCGGCTCGTGCCGTCAGGTGATGATGGAGTTTGCCCCCGACCTGACGGTGATCTGCCTGAATAAGAACGGCGAGAGCCGGAAATTCACCCTAAAGGAGCTGCTGCCCTATGGGTTCGATCACAGCTGGCTATAACGGACGCCGGATCTTTTCCGCCAGCTCATCGTTGCGGGCGCTTGCAATAAACCGATTATTCCTGCGCTTCCGCGCCTCGATCTGACGAAAAATCTGTCGGCGTCCGGCCGCCGGGCTTTTCCGCCAGCGCATCTTGACCACCGAATATTTCCACCCTGAAACTTTTCCCGATATTTTGACCTTTGCGGGAACAAAACGGAGCGCGGCTGCGTCTTATCCTCAGCCGCGCTTCTTTTCCCTGCGCGGGACATTCAAATTTTGGAGGACATTTCCATGAAAAAGATCGTATCCCTTGTGCTGGCAGCCCTGCTGGTGCTGAGTCTGGCCGCCTGCGGCGACAAGAATAACGCCGGCGACGGCGACAAGCCCGCAAAGCCCACCAGCGCCCTGAACATACTGGAGACGGTATGGAACACCTACGGTGAGGACGAGAAGTTTGCCGTTGCCGGCGGCGATTTCTCCGAGGCCAACGCCCGCGAGGATGCCCCCGGCGTCTTCGACCTGAAGGATCGTGCGCTGGTGGACAGCGAGCTGGGTCTGCCGGAGACCGCTGCGGTGGATGAGGCCGCGTCCCTTGTCCACATGATGAACGCCAACACCTTCACCGCCGCCGCCTACCACGCCACTGGCGACACCGCTGAGCTGGCACAGCAGCTGCGTGACAACATCATGCAGCGTCAGTGGATGTGCGGCTTCCCCGACAAGCTGGTCGTGGCCGAGGTGGGCGAGTATGTGGTCACCGTCTTCGGCGCGGATGAGCTGGTGGACACCTTCATGACCCACCTGAACGGCATCTACGGCGTCAGCGCCACCTACGACGAGGCCATTCTGTGACACGGAGGATGGTGCAGCGGGGCGCGTTCCTGCTGATGGCGGCGGCGCTGGTGCTGGGGATATCCCGCATCCCCACGCCTGCGCCTGCGCCGGAGCCACCCGCACCGGACGACGTGGTGTACGTCTACAACGGCTACGCCGCCAAGACGGATGCGGCCTTTGACGCCGCGTCGCTGGATCGCGCCGCCTATCGCTTTCAGCACCTGTACGACCTGTACTTCGCCGGGCGCACCGTCTATCTGGCGGTGGTACCGGACAAGGCGCAGTTCACCGTGCCGCCGGAGGGCTACACCCCCGCTGGCGCGGCGGAAACGGCGGACTACCTGTGCGGCGCGCTGGACTTTTTGGCGCCGGTGGATATCGCCGCCGGTCTGACGCTGACGGACTACTACCGCACTGACCCCCACTGGCGGCAGGAGCAGCTGCATCCCACGGCGGACGCCTTGCTGACCGCCATGGGCGCGCCGGTGTCCGGCACGCGGGACGAGACGCTGTGCGCGCTGGAGGGGGCGTTTCACGGCAGCTACTGGGGAAAGACCGAGGAGCCGCTGGAGCCGGACACCCTGTCCTATCTGACCTCCCCTGTGCTGGAGGGCTGCACCGTCCATAACTACGAGACGGACACCGACGGCGGCGTGTACGATTTCACCGCCGCGCAGGACGCGCCCTACGACCTGTTCCTGTCCGGCAGCCGCTCCCTGCTGCGTATCGACAACCCCAACGCCCTGTCGGACAGGACGCTGGTGGTGTTCCGGGACTCCTTCGGCAGCAGCATCATCCCGCTGCTGGCGGAGAGCTACCGCACGGTGTACGCCGTGGATATCCGGTATCTGGCATCCGACCGGCTGGGGCGTGTCGTGGACTTTCCCGACGACGCGGACGTGCTGCTCTTATACAGCGCCACCGTCCTGCAAAACAGCATCACCCTGAAGTGACCGGCGGCATAGACTGGTATGGACACCTTATGAGGAGGCCGTGCCGCATGACGCAAACACTGGCGCAGCTGTTACCCGGTGAGAGCGGCCGCGTGGCCGCTCTGGACTTTCCGTCCCGGAAAGCCCGCCGCATGGAGGATCTGGGCTTTCTCCCCGGGCAGCGGGTCACCGCGCTGCACACCGCACCCTTTGGCGGGATCGTCGCCTATCAGGTGCTGGACACCGTGATCGCCCTGCGGGACACCGATGCCCGCCGCATCACGCTGCAAACGTAAAAAGATGACGCTCCGCCTGTGCGGAACGTCATCTTTTTTATGTTATTGCCGATGTGTCCTCAGAAGGACACCACCTCGTTGGCGGGCTTGCCGGCGGCGGTCACGCTGCTGACATACAGCACGGGACCCTCGCCCTGATAGGCGTCGCAGCTCTCCTTCTTCACGGTGGCGTGGATCTCTACCCACTCCTTGTCCTTGAAGCGCTCCAGCCCCTCGCCCCGGCAGACCAGCGCCAGGAACTGCATATCCTTGTCGCAGCAGACCATGGCGAAGCGGCCGGGACAGTGGACACCCTTGAACTTCTTGGAGTGGCACATGATGGCCTTGAAGGACACCTCCACCCCCTCGTAGCGGTCGGGGTTGTCCATCATGTCCACATACCAGATGCCGTAGTCGTCGTCCGGCACGTCCAGCTTGCCGCCGGACAGGTCGAAGGGGGACATCTCCGGCGTCACATACTCCTCGCTGGTGCCGTCGGTGTTCTCCAGATAGATATCGGCGCGGCGGTTCACCATCCGCAGGTTGCGGCTGCGCAGCTGGGCCCGGAGCTGCTCGTTGCAGCGGTTGAAGATCAGCAGGTCGGCGTTGGAGATCTTCTCCATCATCAGCTGCCCCATGTTCCGCACATACGGCTCAAAGGTGTTGGCGTCCACCAGACACATGATCTGATACAGGATCCAGTTGGCGGGCAGCCCCTCCCGGTACAGCGGCTCGATCTGCCACATACCGTTGAACTCGATGATGACCTGCTTGGGGCGATACTGCTTTTCCAGCTTCTTGAAAAGCTCCGGCGTCATCTGCTCCGGCTCGTCGATGGTGTAGGTGAACACGTTGCCCAGCACCTTGGGGTCGTAGGCCGTTTCGCCCTCCTCGCAGCACAGCAGCAGCGTCCGATCCTCGGCGGCGAAGCCGTCCTGCAAAATGCCGTTGATGAAGCTGGTCTTGCCGGCGTCCAGAAAGCCGGCGATGAGGTAAACAGGAATATCCATACGGTGTACCTCGCGTCTTACAGGCCGAACAGCGCGGCCAGCTTGTCCTCCTTCAGCTGGGAGCCGATGACGCACAGGCGGCCGGTGTAGTCGGCGGCGCCGAAGCGGATCTGATGCTCCTCCGGCACGAAGTCGAAGTGCAGCCACTTGCCGTCCTCGCTGTGGACGATGCCCTTGGCGCGGAGGATCGCGCCGTAGTCGCCGCTGTCCAGCGCAGTGAGGATGGTCTCCAGCTCGCATTCGGTGAATACCTTCACCGTCTCCACGCCCCAGCTGGTAAACACCTCGTCGGCGTGATGGTGGTGATGGTGGCAGCTGCAATGGGGATCGTCGCACTCCTCACCGTCGTGGTGATGATGCTCATGCTCGTGGTCGTGGCAATGCTCGTCATGGTCATGGTCGTGATCGTGATGGTGGCAATGCTCGTCCTCGTCATGGTCGTGGTGACAGTGGTCATGCTCCTCGTGGTCATGGTGGCAGCCGTGGTCGTGGTCATCCTCCTCGTGGTCGTGGTGATGATGGTGATGCTCCGCCTCGTCCGCCGCGTGCTCGGCCTGCATCCGCGCCAGCAGCTCATCGGCCAGCGACATCTTCTCGATGGCGCTGAGGATGGTCTTGCCGTCCAGCTCGTCCCACGGCGTGGTGAGGATGGCGGCGTTGGGATTTTTCTCCCGCAGCAGAGCCACGGCAGCCTCCAGCTTCTCCTGATTCAGCTTTTGGGTGCGGGAGAGGATGATGGTGCCGGCGGATTCGATCTGGTTGTTGTAGAACTCACCGAAGTTCTTCATGTAGACCTTCACCTTGGTGGCGTCGGCCACGGTGACGAAGCTGTTGAGCTTCATATCCGGCACGTCCTTGACGGTGTTCTCCACCGCCACGATCACGTCGCTGAGCTTGCCCACGCCGGAGGGCTCGATGAGGATGCGATCGGGGGCGAACTGCTGATGCACATCCTTCAGCGCCTTGTTGAAGTCGCCCACCAGCGAGCAGCAGATGCAGCCGGAGGACATCTCGCTGATCTGGACGCCGGACTCCTTCAGAAAGCCGCCGTCGATGCTGATCTCGCCGAATTCATTTTCGATGAGCACCAGCTTCTCGCCCTGAAAGGCCTCCGCCAGCAGCTTCTTGATGAGCGTGGTCTTGCCTGCGCCCAGAAAGCCGGATACGATATCGATCTTTGTCATAGTAAAACCTTCTTTTCTCTGCCGCCTGCGGCGGCACATAATCTTTCTCTCATATCATATCCTTTTTTTTCGAAAATGCAAGTGGGCGCAGGGAAAAACTGTCTCCCTGCGCCCCGTCGCGGCGTATGTGTCCGCTACCAGCTGGTGTTCTCCCCGTCGTTGAGAAAGCCGTCGCTGTCGTGGACATAGCCGTTTTCCAGCATCTGCCGGAAGGTGGCGGTGCTGTCTGCGCCGCGCCGCAGGGTATGGCGTCCCATGCGGCCCTCCGTCTGCGTGCCGGGCAGCGTATCCTCCCCGTTCTGCCGGTTTTCTCCGGCGCCGGGCTGGGTGGGTGTGTCGGTGCCGTTCTGCCAGCTGCCGCCGCTGCCGTTGTCCTGCGGGGCGTTCTGGCTCTGGTTGGTATCGGGACGGCTGGGACTGCCGCCGTTGTTCCGGTCATCGTCCTTGCCGCAGGCCGTCAGCACCAATGCCAGTGCCAGCACCGCGAGGATCGCGGAAAATCGTCTCATGATGCAAAAACCTCCCTTGCTCGTTGTGCGCGTTGCGCCGCAGTTAGTATCCGTATGCGGCGGCGTTCATAGCCGTGAGGAATACTGGCGGAATGTGCATTTTTTGGCTTTTGCCGCAGAAACGTTGCCTTTTGCACCTGCGTATGGTACAATACTCATTCAAAGATACGCAAAAACGATTACGAAACGTAATGTATGCGGCGGATATGACCGACCGTATAGCTGACAGGAGGTCAAATCATGCAAAATCTGGAAAAACAATACCATATCCACTGCGAGGAGGGCGACGTAGGCCGCTATGTGATCCTGCCCGGCGACCCGGGCCGCTGCGAGAAGATCGCCGCGCTGTTTGACGACGCCCATTTCGTGGCGCAGAACCGGGAGTACACCATCTACACCGGCACGCTGCTGGGGGAGAAGGTGTCCGTCTGCTCCACCGGCATCGGCGGGCCGTCCGCCTCCATCGCCATGGAGGAGCTGCACAACATCGGCGCGGACACGTTCCTCCGCGTAGGCACCTGCGGCGGCATCGATCTGGACGTCCGCAGCGGCGACGTGGTGGTGGCCACCGGAGCCATCCGCTTCGAGCATACCAGCCGGGAGTACGCGCCCATCGAGTACCCCGCCGTGGCGGACTTCGAGGTGACCACCGCACTGGTACAGGCGGCCAAGACGCTGGGCAAGCGGACACAGGTGGGCGTCGTCCAGTGCAAGGATGCGTTCTACGGCCAGCACAGCCCTGCCAGGATGCCGGTATCCTACGAGCTGCTGAACAAGTGGGAGGCGTGGAAGCGCCTGCACGTTAAGGCCAGCGAGATGGAGTCTGCCGCACTGTTCGTGGTGGCGGACGCCCTGCAATGCCGCTGCGGTTCCTGCTTCCATGTGGTGTGGAACCAGGAGCGGGAGAAGGCCGGGTTGGATCAGGACATGAGCGAGGACACCACCGCCGCCGTGCAGGTGGGCGTGGAGGCACTGAAGCTGCTGATCCAAGCGGATCGGGAGAAGGCTGCCGCGCAGAAATAAACAAAAAAAGAAAGCCGCAGATGCCTGCGGCTTCCTTTTTCGCTTACAGTGCTTCCTCCAACGCCTTGCACTCCTGTGCCTCCTGTTGGTAGTCAGCGGAGGACTGACGGACAGAGGCTATCTCCTCCTCCGTCAGCGGGCGCTTTACCTTGGCAGGCGAGCCGATGACCATGCTGCCGTCTGGGATGACGGTGTTCTGGGTCACCAGCGCGCCGGCGCCGATGAGACAGTTCTTGCCGATTTTTGCGCCGTTGAGGACGATGGCGCCCATGCCGATGAGGGTCTCGTCGCCGATGGTGCAGCCGTGGAGGATGGCGCCGTGGCCCACGGTGACATTCTTACCCACCGTCACCGGCAGGCCGTACTCCACATGGACCACGCAGTTGTCCTGGATGTTGGTGCCCTCGCCGATGGAGATGGCGGCGCGGTCGCCCCGCAGCACCGCGTTATAGAACACGCTGCTGCCGGCAGCCAGCTGTACGTCGCCCCGGACGACAGCGCCGGGGGCCACAAAAACGGAGGGATGGATATCGGGCTTTTTCATGGGGAAAGGATCCTTTCAGTGTTTTTCCACATTGTACCACGTTTTTTCCGGATAACCAGCGTTTCCGGCAAAATTTCTTAAAAATCGCCCTTACATTTTTTGACATAGTGTGGTATAATTCTCGTAGTGAGTAAAGAGCCGCACGGCTGGGGAAAAGCGGACGTGCGGCGTTTCCATGCTTTGTGTGTTTGTGTAAGGAGTGTGAAAAAATGTTTGCAGCAGGTGACCTGGTGGTGTATGGCGGCGAGGGCGTCTGCCGGGTGGAGCGTGTCGGCCCGTCCGGGATGGCCTATGATGACGGCGGCCGGCTCTACTATCATCTGACGCCGCTGTACCGCAGCGGCACGGTGCTGACGCCGGTGGACACCGGCATTTTGATGCGCCCCGTTATTACGAGAGAGGCGGCGCTGGCGCTGATCGCGTCTATTCCCATGCTGCCGCCCTGCAAGCCGGAGCAGGCGGGCGTCCGGGCTGCCCGGGATTTCTACCATCAGGTGGTGATGCGCTGCGAGTGCGGCGAGTTGGCCGCCATGATCCACAATGTGTGCCGCAAGCGGGCGTGGGCGGTGCGCCACGGCAAAAAGGTCAGTCAGATGGACGAGCGCTATCTCAAGCGCGCCGAGGATCAGCTGTATGGCGAGCTGGCCGCCGTGCTGGGTACGGAGCGGGGCGAGGTGGCGGATATCATCCGCCAGAGCTGGCCCGGATGGCCGGAGAAGCTGCCGGAGCCTGCACCGGCGGAGGCGTAAAAAAGAGAAAACCGCATAGGGATAAAAAAGGAACGGAGAGCAGCTCTCTCCGTTCCGTTTTCGTTAGATCAGAAGTGGCGGACAAGTCCGGCGATGAGCAGGGTGGGCAGCAGCCACAGCAGCAGGAACAGCACCATGGCTACCGGCGTCAGCACCGTGAAATCGCCCACGGAGGTCAGGTAGTAGGCCAGCAGGATGCCGCACAGGGAGCCGATATAGCTGAGGACGGTGGCGGTGCGGACTGCCCGTACCATGCGGCGGCTCCCCACCACCGACTCTGCCAGCGGGAGAAGCCCCTCGCGGCAGACGATGACGTTGGGTGCGTCACCCTGCTGCGACGCCAGCTGTGCCAGCGCCAGCCGGGTGGACACATCGGGATAGACCACCTTGGCGTCCACGCCGAACTTCCGCTTGATAAGGCCGGGGGTCACATTGCTGCTGCGGACGGCCAGTACCGGCGTGATACGGCTGCGGCGCATAGCCCGCAGCGCCCACTCCGCGTTGCGGGAGGGCTGGTACTTCACGGCGAACACCGCTGTCAGCACGCCGTCCACCGCCAGAAAGAGGCCGGTCTGGAGCTTCAGATCCCGCGGCAGCGCTACCCGGCGCTTTTTCATGAAATAGGCGCTGCCCATCAGCACCGTCTCACCGCGGATGGCAGCCTCCACACCGCCCTCCTCGCAGTAGCGCAGCTCGTCCACCCGCATGGGGTAGCCGCCCTCCACCGTGAGCTGCCGATCCAGCAGCGGCGTAAGGCTGCTGCCGGCGGCCTTGGATACGGCGGCGGCGTAGGACACGGCGCGCACGCGCTCCTCACCGTAGACCTTGTACCCGTTGAGGGTCACAGTACCGGCGGGAAACAGATCGTCGTCGGTGAGGACGATGCGCCCGGCGCGGGCCACGGCTCTTGCACCGGCGTACCCGGCGGCGGCCGCGCCGCTGCGCTCCAGCCGGCGGGACAGGTAGTACAGGGGCAGCGTCCCTGTCAGGGGCAGGGAAAGCTGGACGCCGGCGCCGGTAAGGACGGCCAGCACCCAGGGGAATTCCTCCATGGGCCGGGCGGTGAAGCACACCACGCCGGACAGCACCACCGCGACGCTCAACAGCAGCGGCAGCACATAGTTCTGCCACTGACGGGCGGGGTCGGGGCGCATGGTCGTACGGTAAAAGCCCTCCAGCACGCCCCGCTGCTTGCAGACGCCGGCGGGCAGCACAGACACCACATAGGGCGGTACGCCGTTGACATCCGCCAGATGGAAGGCGATGCGGCGGGTCTCCGCCGTCAGGTACAGGCCCAACTGACAGCTCAGGATCAGAAGAGCGCCAGCGGCGGCATAGGGCGTGGACAGGGTGCTGCCGGTGACGATGCCGCTGACGCAGCACAAAAGATCCGCCAGCACCGTCACACCGGCGCACAGCTCGCAGCCCACACGGCCGTCCCGCAGCATCCGGTAAGCCGTCTGCCACACCGGCAGACACAGCAGCACCGTCAGCAGCAGCCCGCCGCCCAGCACGGCGCAGCGCAGCAGCGCGGCGTCCAGCCACGCGGGGGGCAACACCTCCAGCTCCTGCAAAACGGCGGCCACCACCAGCAGCAGTGCGGGGAACGCACCCAGCACCAGCCCGCGGCGCAGCCGGTTGCACCGGCGCTTTTCCTCCCGCAGGGCGTCGTCCATGCGGGGCTCCGGCTCCTCCGGTTCCTCCGGCTCCGGCTCGTCCTCCGGCTCGTCAAAAAGCTGCTCCGTCTCCTGTGAAAGACCGCGCCGCCGGTCATCTCCGCGCGCCGTAAAGCGGTGCAGCAGCGCTGCCAGCCGCTGACCCAGCGGGACGGGCTCATCGAGAACGCCGTCCTCCGACTCCTCCAGCACGGATTCCACCGTCTGGTTCATCACGTCCTTCAGGCTGACGCGATCCGGCACGTCGGAAAGAGGCGTATCCTCCGGTTCAGGTACAGACTCCGGCGCAGACGCAGGTTCTGGCTCGGGGACAGGTTCCGGCTCCGGTTCCGTCGCAGGCGCGGGCGCGGGTTTCGGGTCAGGTACAGGCTCTGGAACGGACGGGGCAGCAGGCGCAGGCTCCGCCGCAGGCGCGGTGTCCAGGGCAGGCGGGGCAGGCTGACGCCCACCCCTGCCGTATTCGGCAAGGATGGCCTCCAGAGAAAGCTCGTCGTCCGGGACGGGCGGCGTATAGGTGGGTCGTTGGTCGCGCCTGCTCATAGTACCTCAGATCGAAAGATCAAACGGGAAGCGCCGGTCATCCCCGCTGGCGCACCGCCTCGTACAGCAGGATGGCTGCGGCGGCGGAGGCGTTCAGGGAGGAGATGCGGCCCTTCATGGGAATGCTTACCAGAAAATCACAGCTCTCGGAGACGAGGCGGGTCATGCCGCTGCCCTCGGAGCCGATGACGATGGCGGCGGGGCCCTTCAGGTCCGCGCCGTAAAGGTCGGTGGTGCCGTCGGCGGCGGTGCCGAACACCCAGACGCCCTGCTTTTTCAGCTCCTTCAGCAGGGAGGGGATGTTGGCCACCCGCGCCACGGGGATATAACTTACCGCACCGGCGGAGGTCTTGGCCACCACGGCGGTCAGACCGGCGGAGCGGCGCTTGGGGATGATGACGCCGTGGGCGCCGGCGCACTCGGCGGTGCGGATGATGGCGCCCAGATTGTGGGGGTCGGAGATCTCGTCGCACACCACCAGCAGAGGCGGCTCGCCCTTTTCCGCGGCGGCGGCCAGAATGCTCTCCACCGTGGCGTATTCCCGGACAGCGGCCAGCGCGATAACGCCCTGATGGGCGTGGGTGCGGGACATACTCCACCACCACGATGCCCGCGTCCCGGGCCTTGGAGGCGATGTGTCCCAGCGTCTTGTCCGTCTCGCCCTTGGCGAGGTAGATCTTGTCGATGGCGGTGCCGACGCGCAGGGCCTCGATCACGGCGTTGCGCCCCTCGATGATGCCGTCAGCCTCCGCATCGGGCAGGGGGCGGCGCGCAGTATCCTTCATATCTCTCATGGGTATGACCTCGTTTTCTTTGTATCCTGTCCAGTATACCACACTATCTCCACGATAGAAAGGAGCATTCATAGAAAATTTACAGAAAATCCGACAGCGTGCCGCTTGTGACGGAGGGTGGAGTGTGGTATACTGTGCCATAATGCAAAAGTATACCACCCGGTGGTTTTTACGGAGGATACACATGGCCAATCACGACAAAAACAACAAAAACGACAAGGGCCGCAGCAACCTGCGGGGCATCCTGACGCTGGTGGCATGGGCGCTGGTGCTGACGGTGGCGTTCAACTATTTCACCGCCTACAACAGCAACGCCACCAATAAGGCCACCAGCCACGAGATCAAATACAGCGAGATGGTGTCCCTCATCGAGGCCGGCAAGGTGGACGAGGTGCTGTTCAAGGACGATGCCATTTACATCACGCCGGTGGAGGGCTACACCTACACCGAGGAGAAGGACGAGAACAGCAAGGCGCCGCCCAAATCCTATACCCAGTCCAAGGATTCCAAACTGACGCTGTACACCGCTTACCTCAACGACACCGATCTGCTGCCCCTTCTGAAGGCACATAAGGTGTCCTATACCGGCTACTACGAGTCGCAGATGAACCCGGTGCTGGTGTTCATGGTGCAATACATCCTGCCGACCATCATCATGGTGGGCCTGCTCATGCTGGTGTTCCGTATGCTGGCCAAAAACGGCGGCGGCGGAGGCTTCGGCGGCATCGGCAGCGTGGGCAAGGCCAACGCCAAGGTCTACATGGAGAAGTCCACCGGCGTCACCTTCAAGGATGTGGCCGGACAGGACGAGGCCAAGGAGTCGCTGGAGGAGATCATCGACTTCCTCCATAACCCCGGAAAGTACACCGCCATCGGTGCCAAGCTGCCCAAGGGCGCGCTGCTGGTGGGCTCTCCCGGTACCGGCAAGACCCTGTTGGCCAAGGCCGTGGCGGGCGAGGCGGGCGTGCCGTTCTTCTCCATCTCCGGCTCTGACTTCGTGGAGATGTTCGTGGGCGTGGGCGCCAGCCGTGTCCGCGACCTGTTCAAGGAGGCTACCAAGGTAGCCCCGTGCATCATCTTCATCGACGAGATCGATACCATCGGTAAATCCCGTGACGGCGGCAAATTCGGCGGCGGCAACGACGAGCGTGAGCAGACGCTGAACCAGCTGCTGGCGGAGCTGGACGGCTTCGACCCCGGCAAGGGCATTATCGTGCTGGGCGCTACCAACCGCCCGGAGGTGCTGGACAAGGCGCTGCTGCGTCCCGGCCGCTTCGACCGGCGCATCACCGTGGACCGTCCCAATCTGGCGGGGCGTCTTGCCACCTTGCAGGTGCATACCCGCAACATCCGTCTGTCCGAGGACGTGGATTTGAACAAGATCGCCCAGGCCACCGCCGGCTGTGTCGGCGCGGATCTGGCCAATCTGGTGAACGAGGCGGCGCTGCGCGCCGTCCGCAAGGGCCGCAAGGCCGTGAATCAGGAGGATCTGCTGGTGTCCTTCGAGCTGGTCATCGCCGGCGCCGAAAAGAAGGGCACCGTCATCACCGAGGAGGAAAAGCGCATCATCGCCTACCACGAGGTGGGCCATGCGCTGGTGGCGGCCAAGCAGAAGAATGCCCAGCCGGTGAGCAAGATCACCATTGTACCCCATACGCAGGGCGCGCTGGGCTACACGCTGCATCTGCCGGAGGAGGAGAAATTCCTCATGTCCAAGGAGGACATTCTGGCGGAGATCCGCACGCTGCTGGCCGGCCGCTCCAGCGAGGAGATCGTGTGCGATACCATGACCTCCGGCGCCGCCAACGACATTGAACGCGCCACGGAGATGGCGCGGAATCTGGTGGCGCGCTTCGGTATGTGCGACGAATTCGATATGATGGCGCTGGGTACCATCCAGAGCCAGTATCTGGACGGCGGCTACTCCATGACCTGCGCGCAGGAGACCTACGCCGCGGCGGATCGGGAGACCATCAAGATCATCCGCCAGTGCCACGAGGAGGCCAAGCAGATCCTGCGGGACAACCGGGAGCTGCTGGACAAGATCGCCGCGTACCTGCTGCAGAAGGAGACCATCACCGGACAGGAGATGATGGCCATCATCGAGGGCCGCGACCCGGAGACGGTGGACAACTACGGTGCCTCCCGCGACGGGGAGCAGAAGCTGTTCCGTCCCAGCGTGCCGGAGACCATCGAGGCGCCCGCCAAGCACATCAACATCGTGTCCGAGCCGATCCCCATGCCGG